>JGI24143J45723_1000200_pt1 | contig 32452 bp, 37 predicted proteins | sample BarGraIncu00432A_FD_45723 | JGI IMG/M metagenome (IMG submission 45723) | reverse complement strand
TAAATCAATTTTAAATCAATTTAATCTTTCTGTCAATCATTATTTAATAAAATTTTCATATTTACGAATTAGCAAATAAATTCACTTTTGTAAATTACGAAAGATCAATTAAGTAATTAATACTCTTGTTATATTTTCCTTTTGCAAAGCCTTTCAAGCGATTTATTTCAAAAAAATAAACACTCCTACAAATCATTATTTTTCTTAAAAAAGCTTTCGAAAATTTAACAAAAGAGTTTTTTTTTCTTGTTTCTCACGTTTCGAAAGCTGCATGTTTTATATCTATTTAATTTTTCCACGTTATTTTTATTAGCTTACATTTAAGTACCCACTTTGGGGTGACGGAATCAAAATTTTTAAATAGATTATCTTGATTCTTTAGCTCTTTGATACGATCGCAACGCGTTAGAATTTATTTTTCTTTAAAAAATGTATCTGCGCAAGCATTAATACGGTCCCGTAAATTATCCCCCCCAGAATTGGCATCACCATCATTTGCAAACAGAAAAAATCTCGATTTGTAAAAGTCACAAGAATATCATAAACTGGTGGAAAAACCCAGCTAACTAAGCGAACTAATGGCAGTTCTTTTATTAATGATCCCTTTGCTACGGCCAATACTGCAACTAAAAACACCATCAAGATCGCTATCTTTCTGTCTTTAATAATTCTCGGATGAAAAAGCGAACCGGTCATAATCCCTAAGAATCCCATCGTGCAATGCAAAAAAAGTCCAAATATAATATCCGAGAGCATTAAGCTTCTAGTAAATAATTGAGAATGATTAATCACATTGAAAATCACTGGATATAACATTCCCATAACACTCATGATAACCCCAACGATCAGAAGAACTGTTATCCGACTCATATAATATAAATTGTCGTTATTGACTTTCAACAGTACCAATTGTTCGGTAACCGGATTCTCCATCTCAGTATAGCTGAATCCTACATAGGTCATCACAAAAAAAAGAACCCATGCTGATTCCGAAAAACTTGAAACAATTGAATAAGGCATAATACTATATGCCGTGCATAAGTAAATCAGATAAATCAAAAAAGGCAATAATAACTTATTTGATTTGAAATATACTTTAATATGATATCTTAACAGATTTTTCATTCTTCTTTTGCTCCCATTGACCGGAGCTTAAAATCATCCTTTAACATTTGCTTTAGAACCTCAGCACTCATATTTTTTCTAACAATTAATTCTAACCGATTTTCAAAATCATTCAATTGTTCAATCCCTGCCATGATGCTGGAATCAATATTTTTGTCACGGTTGGCATCAAAAACCATAAAATCATAGTCAATTTCTTTTAAGCCGGTCAAATTTACCGGCATTAAATTTTTGTCGATTATTTCATAGGCTGTGTGCGATAACTGCTTGACAAGATAACGTTCATGGCAAGACATAACGACGGTTACCCCTTGATTAGTTAATTCTTTGCTTAGGTTAATAAAGGCCATTTGAGATTGACTATCCTGCCCTGATAAAGGTTCATCCAACAGTAAAACGTCGGGAGTCTGCAATAAAGCCTGTATAACGGCAACTTTTTGAATCGTACCTTTTGACAAATGTTTAATCGGAACATCCATCATCTCGTCCATAAAAAACTCATGAAATAATTCTCGACTTCTGTCATTAACCATTTTTTCAGGCATTCCCTCAATCAGTCCCATATAGCCAATGAATTCACGAGCTGTAAGATCTATCTTGGGGAAATGTTCAGGAACATAATTAAATTTTAATCGGGCTGTATATTCAATGTTACCTGAAGTCATATTTGTTAAGCCGCATATCATTCTTAGCAAAGTGCTTTTTCCGCTTCCATTATGTCCGAGCAGGGCAATTGACTCACCCTTCTTGATAGTCAAATTGATATGCTCTAAAATGATTCTCCTGCCAAAATTTTTGGATACATTGTTTAGAGCAATAATTACATCATCCATCTTCTCTCCTTAATTATTATTTAATCGCTAATCAAAGTGATTTGTAATCCGTTTAATAATGAGTTCTTGAAAATAAATACTGTTTCTTTCTTATCGCTCACATTTTATCTCAAGCCAGCGATATATACCTTAAAAAAAGCCGTATCTGTTTGACTCGACAAAACAGATTAATTGTGTAAATTGATAAATATAACTCACCATTTATTCGGCTTGAATAGTATAATAGAAGACATGAACGAGAATTAATGTTGGTAAACCGTAGAGATTGATTTTAATGTGTAACTCCGTTTTCATTTATTTCACAGCTATTGGATTTGACTTCAGGAAAAATGATTAAATTGCTTGATAAAAATCGTGTTAGAGGAGAATGTGTATATGGGTAACAATAGCAGTTCTAAAACAAGGGTAAACTCCTTAATGGCCAATTACGTCCAGGAAGATTGTAAACGTTTTATCGATCTCCTGAATCTGATGAACGACGGATACCGAAAAGACCGTTGGCGGGATCAGGATATCGGCACCATCGAGGCTATTTATTATGACGGTTCCGCGTTAAAAGAGAAAAGTCTCGCGCCCACAAAGTCTCGCTTGATCTGGCTTATTGAGAATCTAAATCAGGCCAATGCAGGTAGAGTACTTCCTGAAAACAAAACAACAAAAAAGAGAAATGAACTTATTTCCGGTGAAAAGCGAACGGTTTTAGAAGCCACCAATAATATCCTTGCCCATGATGAAACCGCCGGTTTTCCTCATAAATGGTGGGTATTGGAAAGCAACTCGCAGCCCGATATCTTTGTTCAAACCGACAAATTTATTTTTATCGGCGAAGCCAAACAGACCGAAAACGCTTTAACGAAAAGTACGAATTTAGATACCGACCGCATTCAAATGGTACGTCAAATTGAAGGCGCCATGAAATATGAACAAGAAAATTACAACGGCGTCAATGAACGGGAAATAATCAGCTTTTATATATTAAGTGATGCGTTCCTTAATATCGATGCCAATCTCGATGATTTGGCAAACTCCCAAAGCGGCGATGCTTCCATGTGGGACAATTCCCTGAAACACTTATCTCGCCAAAGTATTAAGGAAATCAAAGAAACCTATCTTGGTTTTACTACCTGGGAAGAAATCGCCGAAACACTCAGTTTCAATTTTGATGATGCGCGTTAATTTATTTGGCAGAAGAAATCTGATTATTTTCATTCTCACCGTTTCCAACCGCCGATGATTCATCAGGCCGATTCATTTTTAAACTTGATCTGTTATCTGGCACATTTTTTTAAAGTATAGTATAATATTTTAAAAACAATACAGCAACATTTTAGAAGGAGAAAAAAATGTGGATCGACCTCAGAAGTGATACCGTTACCCAACCGACAGCGGCAATGCGCCAGGCGATGGCTTATGCCGAAGTAGGTGATGACGTCTACGGTGATGACCCAACAGTCAACCAATTGGAAAAATTAGCAAGTGAACGGTTTGAAAAAGAAGCGGCCCTTTTTGTTCCCTCCGGAACATTCGGAAATCAGGTGGCCATCATGTCTCATACCCAACGGGGTGATGAAATTCTCGTGGGTGATGGCTGTCATATCCTCATGCATGAAGTCGGTGGCGCAGCAGTCCTCTCCGGCGTTCAAACCCGTCCCTTCCCGACCAATGACGGGCGAGTTGATGTTTGCAAGCTGGAAAAGATGATTCGCGGCAATGATATTCATTTTCCCAATACCGGATTGATCTGTATGGAAAATGCCCATTCAGCCGGAACCGCTATTCCGCTTGAAAATATGCAGACCGTCTACCAGCTTGCAAAATCGCAAAATATTCCCGTGCATATTGACGGAGCTCGCATTTTCAATGCCGCGGTTGCCCTTGGGGTGGATGCGAAAGAGATTGCCGCCTGCGGGGACTCCGTCAACGTTTGTCTTTCCAAAGGTTTGTGTGCTCCAGTCGGATCACTTTTGTTAGGAAGCAATGATTTTATCCGCAAAGCCCGTAAAAACAGAAAACTCATGGGCGGTGGCCTCCGCCAGGCCGGAATTCTAGCCGCTGCCGGGATCATCGCCCTGACTGAAATGACCTCAAGATTATCGGAAGATCATAAAAATGCCCGTTATCTGGCTGATCGTCTTGAAGAGATTGATTCCTGCCATGTTCGTCGTGATCGTTTGGACATCAATATGGTGTTTTTCGCTTTAGATGAGTCCGTCATCAACGAGTCCGCTCTTGTTTCCGGCTTAAATAGTGAAAAGATCAAAATCAACGGTCAAGAAGATGGCCTGTATCGCTTTGTCACTAACCAGGGCGTATCGGCAGCCGCCATTGATCAGGTTATCGAAAAGATGAAAGCACTGCTTGCCCAATAGCCACTTCAATTTTTTTGCATTTTTTAGCACACGTCGAAACTACGTGTGCTAAATGATTTTTACCATTAATTTTTGCATACCAGTTTGTTGGGCCAAGCAGTTTTAGTTTCGAATAATCTCAATTTTATAGCCATCAGGATCGGCAAGAAAGTAGAAGCGGGGTTTGCCATCGCCACTGAGACCCTTTAGATCCGTAGGTTTATACCCCTTTGCCTGATGCTCAGCATGAGCCGCCTCAAGATCATCCACACGCAATGCCAGATGACCATAGCCAGTGCCTAAATCATACGGTACAACTTGACCATAGTTATAGGTAAGTTCCAATTGATGGCCATTAGGTTCACCATCCCCTAAAAATACCAAGGTAAACTCGCCCTCAGGCTGATCATTTCGTTTCACTTCTTCAAAGCCTAAAGCTTCCTTGTAAAAAGCAAGCGATTTCTCCAAATTCAACACGCGAATCATCGTATGTGCCATTTTAAATTTTCCCATTGTTTTCTCCTTTTATTATATATTTTTTCTTAAAGCACTAATTTAAAGTTTTGTTTTAAGGGTCACTTTCGAATCCACCCTCTAATTTATAACTGCTGGTGATCTCCGCCGCAGCCATCGGATCCATCAACCGTTTTAATCAACGCCAATTTTCGCTTTTCCAGTAACTTCAGTGCCGCTGTTCCCGAATGACCGACTCCTGAATATCTGGTGATATAAGCATCGGCCAAAACATCAAAGGCAGCTGGATTCAATTCACCGGTTATGATGCCTTCACAACCGAATTCAATTACTTTTTGTGCCAAGTTTTCTTCTGAAAGATCAGCTTTATTTTCGATCACATTCATACTTAAATCAGCTGTTTCCACGACTAATAAATACTTGCATAATTCAAACCGTTGCGAGACCTTGCTCGCCAACGTTTTTCCCTCCATTGTCATTGCCAGATACATTTTTTTCTCCTTTTTCACAATAATTATTGACTCTCTTTGTACCAGGGGAACTTATTTTATTTCCGATAAAGGATTTAGCAAACTTTTATAAAAAGTGTAGGCTTTTGATGATTTCCCAACGCAATAGCCAATGTAATGGTCCAATAAATCATTGACTTTTGTTGCATCTTCGATGGAAGCATCCTGTTCTTTTAATTCTTTGATCGATTTTCTTAAGAAATCCCGGATCAGTTCCAGCATCCCCGGACTTAATTTATAGGAATAACCGGTCGCTTGATGCTTGCAATTTTTACATAAAATGCCGTAACTTTCAATACTGAAAACAGCCGGTTCCTGGTCTGATTTACAAATCATACATTGAGTAATTCCTGGTCGATACCCCAATACGCTGATGAGTTTCAGCTGAAAGCCGCCAACCAGAACAAGGTCATTTTTTGCTTTTCCCCCTGATAAATAAAATAATACATGAAGTAAAAGTTTAAGGATCTCCGGACTCTTTTGATAGAAATCAAACGCATTGTTAATAAGGTCCAGTAAATAGGCTGCCAATGCCATTTTTGTCAGATCATTTCTTAACGGGTAAAACGCTTCGATTAAATTCGCCTGGTTGATGATTCCAAAATTCTTCCCGGGATAATAAACAAACTCACCATAAGCGAAAATCTGAGTGCTGGCCAAAAGGCCGCTTTTTTGACGGCGCACGCCCCGTGCCATGCACTGAATCTTGCCTTCATCCTCAGTAAAAATCGTCAAAATCTTGTCTTGTTCTTTATAAGCCTGTTCTTTAATAACCAGGCCTTTTGTTTTAATCAGTGCCATAATTCTCCTGCCCAAATGGGTTATTCAAAATAGCCCAAATCCTTGAGATCAAAATTACTTTCCCGCCAGTCAGAACGCACCTTCACCCAAAGCTGAAGATTGACCTTGGATTTTAAGAAAAACTCGATATCCCTGCGAGCCTGACTGCCAATTTTCGTCAGCATGGATCCGCCCTTGCCGATAAGAATACCCTTGTGGGTTTTTCGTTCGCAATAGATGGTCGCTTCAATATCAATGATATCTTTTCCTTTTCGCGATTTCATTGAGGTGACTTCAACGGCTATCCCGTGGGGCACCTCATCATTCAACAGGTTCAGAAGTTTTTCCCGGATGAGTTCCTGAACAATCCAACGTTCAGACTGATCAATAATCATGTCGGCCGGGAAAAACATCGGACCCGGCTCTAACAATTTGGTAACGATATCCAATAGTTCTCTGATTCCATCGCCTTTGGCGGCTGAAATTGGAATGATACAATTGAGAAAATCATATTTTTGATACGCGGCCATGGTGACCAGAAGATCTTCTCTCGGTAACAAATCGATTTTGTTGATCACCAAAATAACCGGTGTTTTACTGACTCTCAGCTTTTCAAGAATATACTGATCGCCCGGGCCGATTTTCGTCTCCGGTTCAACCAGGTACAAGACAACATCGACATCTGAAATGGTATTTTCAGCGGCCTTTTGCATATAATCACCCAGTTTATTTTTGGGCCGATGCATCCCTGGGGTATCAATAAACACCATCTGGGCATATTCATCAGTATAGATACAGCGAATAGCATTTCGGGTGGTTTGGGGCTTGGCCGAAGTAATGACCAGTTTTTCTCCCATAATATTGTTTAATAAAGTGGATTTTCCAACATTTGGTCGTCCCACAATACTGATAAATCCTGATTTAAATGGTTCGTTCATGGTTCACATTCTTTCTTTGGTTAAAAAAACCAATTGACTATTTTTGGTAAAAAGATAATCAGTCCCACACAAACTGACATAATTGCGGCGACCATAACAGCTCCTGCTGCCGTATCCTTGGCAACCTTCGCTAAATGGTGATAGTCTTCCGTATAAAGATCCACCAGGGTTTCAATGGCAGTATTTAGTATCTCCAATATAAAGACAAAAAAAATGACAATCACGAGTGCCAGCCATTCATAACTTGCGATTTTAAAGGCAATCCCTGCCGCAATGGTAATCGAACCAACGCCAAGGTGAATTCTCATGTTGGGTTGGGATTTAATCGTATATATTATGCCATCGATGGCATAAGAAAAACTTTTAGTTAGCTTTCTTCTGATTTTTCCCACCTCCTGATTATAATTCTTGTTGAAAAGCTTGGTATCCTAATCGTCTCCCATGATTTCTTTTTCAATACTGCGCATCACCGATTTTTCATTGTCCTCCATATGATCATACCCCAAAAGATGAAGGACACTATGGACAGAAAGATAGCAAAGCTCCCGGGTTAGCGTATTTCCATATTCTTCTGCCTGAGCCATGGCTTGCTGAATACAAATGACAACATCCCCAAGAAGTAAAGGTAAACGCGGATAATCTTTAAGGATCATCACCCGATCGTATAAGAAATCTTCATGCATCGGAAATGAAAGAACATCGGTAACTGCATTTTTCCCACGATAATTTGCATTCAGATTTTTTATTTCTTCGGCATTCACAAACGAAAAACTAATTTCACATTCAACCCCAATCTCCTGATGAAGCAGGGTTCGTTTCATGGCATCTTCAATTTCCTCCAGTATGGACTCTTCTATTTCAACATCACTTCGATTATCATAAGCTACTACGAGCATAAATATTTCCTCTCTATTTTATTGCTTTTTTTCACAAATTTTTTTTTCGCAAACATCCGATCAGTCATTTGCAACAACCGCTTTCATAACTGATACGTTTGATTCACCTGAAGACGGTTGATCCCGTATTAATTCATCATATGGTGGCGTCATCAAATATGATAACATTCCAAAGCCATCATTATAATTAACTACGGTAATGCTGCCTAATTTGATATCAAAATGCCACTTGCTGTTGATGGGAAGTTCTAAAAGGTTTGTGAGCATCCCGTGAACAGTTCCCCCATGAGCTATCAGTAAGATTGTTTCATCTGGATTTAACTCATCTAAAAATTCTTTACATAACGTGTGGTATTCTCGCTGACTTTGCCCTTCCGGTACGACATAATCCAAATAATCATCCATCCATAAATCCCATTCATTTTTTGCTGTTTTACAGCATTCATCACTTGTTTTTCCTTCAAATATTCCGAAGTTGAATTCTTGCAGACGATTATCGACCTGAATTTGTTTTCCCGTCGCTGCCCCTACATCTGCAGCAATTTTATAGGCCCGTGAAGTTGGGCTGGCGTAGATTTTATCAAAAGTCAATTTTTCATCCAATGCAATTAATTCTTCAACTAAAAGCTCTTTCATTGCCTCACCCCGACGGGTATATTTCGATTCTGTATGGCCATTTAGTCGGCGCTCAACATTTCCGAATGTTTCAACATGTCTTACTAATACGAGTTTCATCTAATTTTCCTTATGACATTTTATTTTTCTTATTTGTACGATATTCGCACTAATAATTGTTTATCATTGATCTTTTATCTATTCATTATAACCCATTTTAATCCGAGAGGCCAAAATATTTTTGCTTATCTCAATCTTTTTAGTTATAATTAATTAATAACAATTTGAAAGGAAATCACCATGGATAAAAATTTAAAACAACCCATTTATGCAGATCTTGGGCTCATTGCTATAGCCTTTGTATGGGGCAGTGGCTTTGTTGCTTCAAAAAACGCCCTGGGTTATATGACTCCGATGATGCTCGTGGCCTTACGTTTTAGCATTGCAGCATTTTTATCGGGAATTATTTTTAGAAAAAATTTAAAAAATCTATCTAAAGAAACAATTAAGGCTGGTTGTATTATTGGTTTCTTTCTGTTTTCTGCTTTTGCGGCGCAAATGATCGGCCTTCAAAATATGCTGGCTGGTAAACAGGCTTTTTTAACTGCAACCAACGTCATTATGGTTCCTTTTATTTATTGGGCTGTTAAAAAAAAGAAACCGGACCAATATAACTTTATCGCAGCTTTTATTATGTTGATTGGATTAGCTTTGTTAACCATTGATTTTTCAATTGGCTTTTCCTACAATCCTGGTGATGCTTTAACCCTTCTCTGTGCATTTCTTTTTGCTTGCCATATTGTGGCTGTGGGTATTTTTTCAAAAAATCACGATCCCATTGCTCTCACCGTCATTCAGTTAGGGTTTTCAGCCGTGATCTCTTTGGTTTATGTCATTTTGTCAGGTGAATTCACCATTTCTGTCCCAGTTCCAGGCCTTTTAAGTGGTATTTATCTCGGTGTATTTTGTACTTTTCTGGCTTTTCTTGGGCAAAATATGGCTCAAAAGCATACCAGTTCTACGCATGCGGCGATTTTTCTCAGTTTGGAATCGGTTTTTGGAAGTACCCTGTCTATTTTCCTTCTTGGAGATAAATTTACCTTCACCATGTTCCTGGGTTGCCTCATTATTTTTCTTGGCATTATAACTGCCGAAACCAAATGGTCTTTTCTTAAGATTAAACAAAATAACCCTGAAAAAATTACCGAGCATTAGCTTTTTTCTTTACTTTTTAAGTTTACTCATGCTATGATTACCTCCAAATGCAAGACTAATTGCAGAGGAGGTTTTTTTTTGAAATATCAGTTTAATATCGGAAATTTGGAGTTCTCAAAACCCATTGTACAGGGGGGAATGGGCATCGGCATTTCTCTTTCCAGCCTTGCCGGAAATGTCTCAAAAAACGGCGGTCTTGGTGTGCTTTCCAGTGTCGAAATGGGGTGTGATTACCCAAACTACAAAACGAATCGACTACTTGCCAACCGACAGGCCCTTGAGGATCACTTCAAACGTGCCAAAGAAATATCAGGCAATCGGCCAATCGGCCTCAACATCATGGTTGCTCTGACTCAATACGAACAAATCGTCAAGGATGCCATCGACGTCGGTGTCGATATCATTTTTGCAGGTGCCGGTCTTCCCTTAACCCTTCCAGAGTTAACACGAAATTCAACAACTAAAATAGCCCCGATTATTTCATCAAAACGGGTGGCAAAACTGTTTTTAAAACACTGGTGGCGACATTACAAAGTAGCTCCAGATGCCATTGTACTAGAAGGACCTTTGGCAGGAGGCCATTTAGGCTTCAAACTGGAAGATCTGACGCCAGAAAGATTATTGCAACAGCCTTTGCCAAGTCTTATTCCCGGTGTTCTTGAAGAAATCAAACCGTATGAAGATTTAGTTGGCCGGAAAATCCCATTAATTGCCGGCGGCGGCATTACGACTGCAGCAGACGTCAGAGCGACCCTGGAAGCCGGAGCATCAGCCGTTCAAATCGGTTCTCGATTTGTCGCAACCGAAGAATGTGATGCGGCATTACCTTTTAAAGAAGCCATGGTCAATGCCCAAAAATCGGATATTGAAATTATCGAAAGCCCAGCAGGATTACCAGGCCGAGCCATTCACAATCATTTTTTAGAAGAAGTTTCGGCGGGTTTAAAAAAACCTAAAAATTGTCCTTTTAACTGTATTAAATCCTGTGATTATAAAACTTCACCCTATTGCATCGGTTTGGCACTCATGGCTGGAAAACGCGGAGATTTTGAAAACGGTTATGTTTTTTCCGGAGCCAATGCCTATAAAATTACCGAGATTACCACGGTAGCAACATTAATGAATGAACTTATGGATTTCTAATACCACATAAAAGCCTGTAAATATTTAATTTTTTAGAGCTTTTCTTGACAAATGTTTTTTTAATATTATAATTAGTTAGACTATCTAAATAATTACGGAGGTGTGTCTGTGGAATCATTTTCTTCCCAACTCAATGAACTTTTAGTGGAGACCTTTAACAATATTCTTAAGTTTGAAGAGGATCTCATTAAACATTCTGCCAATATTGATTTATCCATTAATGAAATGCACATCATTGAGAATGTGGGAAAAAGCGATAATAATGGGAAAACCATCAGTGACCTTGCCCAAGCACAAAAAATAACGCTTCCTTCAATGACAATTGCCATTAATAAATTGGTTAAAAAAGGGTACGTAGTAAAAGAAAAAAGCAGTGTGGATGGACGAGTCGTTTATGTTCGGCTTATGGACAAAGGTTTAAGGATCGATAAAATTCATCATTATTTTCATATGAAAATGGTGAAAGATATTTCCAAAAAAATGTCCGATGATGAAAAAATAGTTTTGATTCACGGAATGGAAAAATTAAATGGATTTTTCACAAAAAAACTATCAGGGCTGTCAGAAAAAAATGAAACCACTGCCCCTTGATGCTTGGAGGAACAAATGTCCTTTTCAATTATTGGCACAGGATCTGCATTGCCAAAAACAATTCAGACCAATGAAGACCTAACCGAATTTCTTAAAACCTCAAATGAATGGATCTTTTCAAGAACCGGAATAGAGGCAAGACATATTTGTGTTGAGGAATCCATTTTGGATATTGCACTTGCTGCAAGTCTCAACGCCCTTGACAATGCACAATTAAAACCAGAAGAACTGGATCTTATTATCTGTCCTACTCTTGGTGGTGACACCGTAACCCCGTCCCTTGCCTGTCTTGTAGAGAAAGAACTGGGAGCCGCCTGCCCCAGTTTTGATTTAAATGCTGCTTGTTCTGGATTTGTATACGGGCTGGATGTGGCTGATGCATACTTTAGCCGAAATAAAAACATGAAAATTCTGGTTATAGCAGTTGATGCCATGTCAAAATTAGTAGATTGGAAAGATCGCGCAACTGCCGTTCTTTTCGGGGATGGTGCCGGTGCCGCGGTTCTTTCTTCAGGCGATGACCTCAAGGCAATTCATTTAACGGCGGTCGGCAATCAACATGCCCTGTGCATCCCCTGGCAAAAAGGAAATCACCCCCTTCTGAGAAATCAGGAAACGCTACTCCCCTATCTGAAAATGGATGGGTCTGAAGTTTATCGCTTTGCCGTTTCTGCCATATGTAAAGACTTAAAAATCGTTGTCAAAGAAGCAGGACTCACTCTGGAGAATTTAGATTATGTCATTCCCCATCAGGCAAACCTTCGAATCATTGAAAGTGCAGCAAAACGATTAAAGATTCCCATGGAAAAATTTGTTTTACAGGTAAATTCCTGCGGCAATACCTCGGCCGCCAGTATTCCCCTGGTTCTGGATGAAATGAACCGACAAGGCCAGCTTAATCCGGGAACCCGGATTGCTTTAACTGCTTTTGGCGGCGGCCTGACGACTGGAGCCTGTATCCTGGAATGGTCCTGATCTTCTCACAAAAACGCACAAAATTTATTCTTAATCTTAGGAGGATTAATCACATGGTATTTGAAAAAGTAGTAGAAATTTTACGTAATTATAAAGAGGAACCGGAACTGGAAGTAACGATGGAATCCAGCTTTGAAGAACTTGAACTGGATTCATTGGATACCGTTGAACTGGTAATGGAAATTGAAGAATCGTTTGATACAAGCATTGAAATGGATTCAGAGCTTAAAACGATTGGTGATGTTGTCGGCCTTATCGAAAAAGCAATCGCTTAGGTGTAACAGTATGATAAAAACACCACTGTGCGATCTTTTAAATATTGAATTTCCCATTCTTCAAGGAGGAATGGCCTGGGTATCCGATGCCCAGCTTGCCGCTGCCGTATCCAATGCCGGTGGTTTAGGGATCATTTCTTCAATGAATGCAGATGAAAACTGGTTGCGACAAGAAATACATAAGGTCAAAAGCCTGACTGACAAGCCCTTTGGTATAAACGTCATGCTGATGAATCCCCATGTAGATAAAATCGCCCAGGTTCTCATTGAAGAAAAAGTACCGGTGATCACCACCGGCGCTGGAAACCCCGGAAAATTTATGAAACTCTGGATAGCAGCCGGCATTAAAGTGATCCCGGTCGTTCCTTCCACAGGGCTTGCCCGATTTGCAGAACGTTCCGGTGCAACAGCAATCATTGCTGAAGGCGGTGAATCCGGCGGTCATGTCGGTGATATGGCCACCCTGCCCCTGGTTCCACAAGTTTGTGATGCCGTTTCCATTCCGGTAATCGCGGCCGGGGGAATCGGCGATGGTCGTGGAATTGCCGCCGCCTTGATGCTGGGTGCTGTCGGTGTTCAATTAGGGACACGATTCTTAGTCGCTGATGAAACCAATATCCATGAAAATTATAAAGACAAAATTATTAAAGCAAAAGACATCGACACGGTTCTTACCGGAAAATCGTTGGGCCATCCCGTTCGAGCATTAAAAACGTCATTTACAAGAAGTTTTCTCAAAGCAGAAAATGAGCCCTCAACCCCCAAGGAAACCTTGGAAGAATACGGCCGGGGAGCTTTGCGTATTGCCGCCCAGGAAGGGGACTCTCAAAAAGGTTGCTTTATGGCCGGTCAAATTGCCGGATTGATTAAAGTGAAACAAAGCGCGAAAGACATTATCTTAACACTGGTAAAAGAAACTGAAACAGCCTTAAAAGGAGGACTTCAATGGATAAAATAGCTGTACTCTTTCCGGGTCAGGGATCCCAGTTTATCGGAATGGGGAAACCATTATATGAACAGAGTCCTGCCTCGAAAAAAGTATTTGATCAAATTGAATCCTTTCGTGTCGGGACTTTAAAGCTATGTTTTGAAGGTCCGCAAGAAGACTTGAATAAAACCTTTAATACCCAGCCTTGTATTTTTGCTGTGGAGTTAGCTGCTTTGGAAGCTTTAAAGTCTATTGGAATAAACATTCAAGGGCTTGCCGGCTTTTCATTAGGTGAAGTAACCGGTCTGGTTGCCGCTGATACGTTATCTTTAGAAGATGGCTTGAAATTCGTTATAAAGCGTGGTCAGGCTATGGAAAAAGCTACTAGTAAAACTGATGCTGCCATGGTAGTGGTTTTAAGGCGCAACAACACTCAGGTTGAAGCATTATGCTCAGAGTTCAGTCAGTGCTATCCCGTTAATTATAATTGTCCCGGTCAATTGGTGGTGTCGCTATTGAAATCTGATGTAACTGAGTTTGTTAAACGTGTTAAAAATTCAGGCGGAAGAGCTATTCCACTGAGTTTACAGGGAGGATTTCATTCTCCTTTCATGACATACGCCACAAATATTTTGGAAAAAGAAATTTTCGAATTGACTTTTTCCAAAGGCTCTATTCCCCTTTACTCTAATGCCTATGCCAAGCCATACCCGGAATCGTCCTTAGCTATCAGAACTAATATCCTTCATCAGATCAATCACCCGGTACTTTGGGAAAAAACAATCCGTAGAATGATCGATGACGGCTTCAAAACCTTTGTTGAGTGTGGTCCCGGAACAACATTGGGTGGATTTTTAAAGAAAATAAATCCTGCTATCACTTACTACCACTGCGAGTCGGTTTTCAAGGATTATATTGAAGCCAAAAATGCCGGAAAGGACTGGTCTTTCAAATGTTAACAGAAAAAACAGCACTAATAACTGGTGGCGCAAAAGGAATTGGACGGGCTATTGCTCTGAAAATTGCTGAAGCACATGGAAATGTTGCCATTGTATATCGTGGCAGCGAAAAAAGAGCCGAAGATACCAAAAATGAATGTATCACTCTGGGAGTCAAAGCTCAGAGCTATCAATGCGACGTGTCTGATTTTAACGCAACCAAGTCAACAGTAGCCCAGATTATCAAAGATTTTGGCAATCTGGATATTCTTGTGAATAATGCTGGGATTACTAATGACAAACTTTTGATTGCCATGAAGGAAGAAGATTTTGACTCTGTTATTGCTACAAATTTAAAGGGTGCCTTTAATATGACCAAACATGTGGGAGCATATCTATTAAAACAACGAAAAGGCCGAATCATCAATATTTCTTCTGTGTCAGGTCTGATGGGCAACATTGGACAATGTAATTATGCGGCGGCTAAAGCAGGACTTATTGGTTTAACCAAATCAACTGCCAAAGAAATGGCGTTGCGTGGAGTGACATGCAACGCCATTGCCCCTGGTTTTATTGATACTGACATGACCAAAGATTTAAAACCTGAAATTCAGGAAGAAATTATCAAGTTAATTCCTTTGAAGCGTTTGGGACAGCCAGAGGATATTGCAAACCTCTGTGTATATTTAAGCAGTGAATATTCAAACTATATTACAGGAGAAGTCATCAAAGTTGATGGCGGTCTCTATATTTAGGAGTAATCAATGAAACGAAGAGTTGTCATAACAGGATGCGGTGCAATTTCCCCACTGGGCAATACCGTGGACACCCTATGGAAAAACCTGGTTAACGGAAGATGTGGGATTGATTTTATCAAGAAATTCGACACCACTGATTTAAAAGTAACCATTGCCGGGGAAGTCAATGATTTTGAACCCCGGGACTATATTAAGAAAAATGAAATTCGGAAAACTGATCTTTTTACCCAATATGCCTTAGGAGCTGCCATTCAAGCGATGGAAGACAGCGGCATTCAGGAACATGTGGATCCAACCCGTTTAGGCGTCTACATGGGATCTGGAATTGGAGGCATTCACACCTTTATTACTGAATGCGAAAAAATGACTACCAAAGGACCTGGGCGAATCTCCCCTTTCTTCATTCCCATGATGATCTCGAACATTGCCGCCGGCTCCATCGCCATCCGCTACAATGCCCAAGGGCCCTGTCTGCCGGTTGTTACCGCTTGTGCAACATCAACTAACGCCATTGGAGAAGCCTACCGTGCCATTAAGCACGGTTATGCCGATGCCATTATCGCCGGCGGCACTGAAGCCAGTATTACCCCACTATCGATCGCAGGCTTTACAAATTGTCTGGCTTTAACCACAGTTAACGATCCCACCCAGGCATCGATTCCTTTTGACAAACGCCGAAGCGGCTTTGTCATGGGCGAAGGTGCCGGAGCGCTTATTTTAGAAGATTTGGAGACGGCCTTAAAACGCGGAGCAAAAATCTACGGCGAAATCGTCGGGTACGGAAATACCTGTGACGCTTATCATATCACGGCCCCTCACCCGGAAGCCATCGGTGGTGCTCGATCCATCACACAGGCCCTGGCTGAAGCAGTCGATGCCGGAATCATACTTGAAGATTCACAGTTTTACATCAACGCTCACGGTACCAGTACTCCTTTAAATGACAAATCAGAAACCATTGCCATTAAAAAAGCACTGGGTAATCACCTATCACGAACTCTGGTCAGTTCAACCAAATCCATGACCGGGCATATGTTAGGTGCCGCCGGCGCTATTGAAGCCATCGCCGCTATTATGGCCTTGAAAGATGGGGTCATTCCGCCAACTATCGGGTATAAAGAACCAGATCCGGATTGTGATTTAGATATTGTCCCCAATGAAAAACGGTTGATCCAAAGCGATGTGGCTCTATCTGTTTCCTTGGGATTTGGCGGCCATAACGGTTGTTTGGCATTTGTAAAATATACAGAGGTGTAGGGATGGAATTAACCACGGAAATAATCAAGACTTTGGCTAAAGTCATGTCTGAAGAAAATCTGACCAGTCTTTCCATTGATCAGGGTAACCTTAAAATAGAAATAAAACGGGAGATTAGTTTGACTCAACCTTCACTGCCTGCAGAAAACTATTTTCAAGAGGGCCAGACCCAAAGTATTTTACACAAAACACAGGTAGTTGAGGCTAAACCCATAGAACCACCGATTGATGCTCAATGGAAAGAAATAAAATCTCCTATGGTCGGTGTATTTTTTCAAAGCAGCCAGCCGGATAAACCCCCTTATGTTTCTCGGGGACAGCATTTTGAAGAAGGTGATACGCTATGTATCATCGAAGCAATGAAACTGATGAATGAAATTACCGCCGAAACGTCAGGTACTATTATGGAAGTATGCGTTGGAAATGGCCAGGTTGTCGAATATGGACAGGTTCTGTATCGCATTAAAGAGGAAAATCAAGCATGAAACGTGAAGAATTAAAAAATTTACTACCCCATCGAGAGCCAATGCTCCTCATTGATGAGGCTGAAAAAGTTGATGAAACAAACGCAGTTGGACGTTACACAGTAAAAGGTGATGAATGGTTTTTACAAGGTCACTTTCCCGGAAACCCAGTGGTACCTGGTGTTATTCTTTGTGAAATCATGGCCCAGACCACGTGTGTATTACTTGCTGAAATCAGTGGCACCAATAAAACGCCGTATTTTACCGGACTTAACAAAGTAAAATTCAAAAATAAAGTATTACCAGGAGATACATTGGAAATCACCTGCAGCATTACCCGAGCAAAGCCACCTTTTTATTTTGCAAGTGGTTCAGGTTCCGTAAATGGTAAGGTTGCTGTTGTGGGCGAATTTTCATTTGCCCTAATGGACTAAGGAGGAAACCTGTGTTTGCTAAAATACTCATTGCCAATCGAGGCGAAATCGCCCTGCGAATCATCAGAGCTTGTAAAGAAATGGGCATTGCCACAGTCGCTGTTTTCTCAAAAGCAGATGAAGACAGCCTTCACGTGAGCTTGGCCGATGAGAGTATTTGCATCGGTCCTGCCCCTGTTACGGATAGCTACTTAAACATCTCAGCGATTTTATCAGCCGCCGTACTTACCGGATCCGAAGCAATTCACCCGGGTTACGGTTTGCTTTCTGAAAATCCAAAATTTGCTCGTCTATGTGTTCAATGTGGACTTACCTTTATCGGACCAAACTGGGAAATCATTAAAAAAATGGGCGATAAGGATCAGGCCAGATCCACCATGGCGGCTACCGGAGTCCCCATCGTACCCGGAACCGATATCATTGATGATCCTGAAGAAGCTCAGAAAAAAGCGGATGAAATTGGATATCCTCTCCTAGTGAAGGCCCGTTCGGGTGGTGGCGGCAAAGGAATCCGTTTAGTTGAAAAATCCGAAGATTTTATAAATGAATTTCAGCTGGCACGTCAAGAAGCACAAAATGCCTTTGATGATGATGGTGTTTATTTGGAAAAATTTTTAACCCATGTCAAACATATTGAAATTCAGCTTCTCTGTGACCACCACAATCATGTTGTGGCGCTTGGCGAACGGGAATGTTCCATTCAGCGCAAGAATCAAAAACTTTTAGAAGAAAGCCCCTCCCCATCCCTGACTCCAGAGCTTCGTGAGTCGATGATGGCGGTTTCCCGAAAAGCTGCTCTTTCCATCGGTTACGAAAATGCCGGAACCATTGAATTTTTAATGGATGCACAGAGTCATTATTACTTTATGGAAATGAACACGCGACTGCAAGTGGAACACCCCATTACCGAAATGGTTACCGGGGTTGACATTGTTAAATGGCAAATTCGCATTGCCGCCGGCTTACCACTGACCTTTGGTCAAGAGGATGTCCACATTCAGGGGCATGCCATCGAGTGTCGGATCAATGCTGAAAATCCACTTCTTGATTTTAGGCCGAATTGTGGAACCATTCGTTTTCTCCATGTTCCTGGAGGCCCTTGGGTACGATTCGATACCCTGCTCTATCAGGGCTATACCATCCCACCTTACTACGATTCCATGGTTGGAAAACTTATTGTCCATTCCAAGACAAGAGAACTGACCATCCGGAAAATGAAAGCTGCCTTATGTGAATTGGTTATTGAAGGAATCGACCATACCAGCCAGATACAGCTCGATATTTTAAGTCATCCCCTGTTTGTTAAAGGGGATTATTATACCGATTTTATGGAAAAAGAATTAGACAAACCCTTGTCTGAATAGGAAGGGAGTTTTTAAATGATTAGCAAAGGTCTATTTAAAAAACCAAAAAACGAATTAGAAGACCATCATTGGGTGAAACGTCAAAGTGACCCGGCCATTCCTTCAGAACTTTGTCGCAGTTGTCCCTCATGTAAACAACTGAGTTTCACCTCAGATTTAGATAATAATTTTCATATCTGCCCCAAATGCGGCTATCATTTTCGCATTAATGCCCGGCAACGTCTGAATATGATTATTGATCCTGGCAGTTTTACTGAACACCATCAGAATCTCCGTTCAACCAATCGATTGGAGTTTCCGGGATACGAAGAAAAATTGGAACAGGCCACCCTGTTTAGCCATGAAAAAGAAGGGGTTATCACCGGCATCGGAAAAATTGGTGACTATGATGTGGCTTTATTTGTCATGGAAGTAACCTTTATGATGGGAAGCATGGGACAAGTGGTCGGAGAAAAGATAACCCTCCTTTTTGAATATGCAACCGAACATCATCTCCCAGTCATCGGATTTACCGTTTCCGGCGGAGCCCGTATGCAGGAAGGCATGCTGGCTTTGATGCAAATGGCAAAAACAAGCGGTGGAGTAAAACGCCACAGCGATGCCGGTCTCTTGTATATTGCTGTCCTAACCGACCCGACGACAGGCGGTGTGACAGCCAGTTTTGCCATGGAAGCAGACATTACTTTATCTGAACCGGAAGCTTTGATCGCCTTTGCCGGACCTCGGGTCATCGAGCAGACTATTCGTCAGCGATTACCAAAAGGATTCCAACGAGCAGAGTTTTTGCTCGAAAAAGGGTTTATTGATGGGATCATTCCCCGCAGTCTTCAAAAATATACCTTAATTAGACTATTATCCCTCCACTCCATACCAAAAGGTGGTGACGACCATGGAAGCCTATAAACGAGTAGCACTGGCTCGTAAGAAAACTCGCCCTACCGGGCAGGATTTTATTAATAATATCTTTACCGATTTTATAGAGCTTCACGGTGATCGCTGTTTCGGGGATGATCCTGCTATTATTACCGGACTTGGTTATCTTTTAGATATGCCGGTAACCATCATCGCCCAGGAACGCGGAAAAAACACCAAATCTCGAATTAAGCGTAACTTTGGTTCCTCTCATCCGGAAGGATATCGGAAAGCTCTACGGCAAATGCACTTAGCTGAAAAGTTTAACCGTCCGATTGTTTGTTTGATTGATACCTCCGGGGCATTTTGCGGGATTGGAGCGGAAGAACGTGGTCAGGGGCATGCCATTGCTCAGAATCTGATGGAAATGATGAGCCTGAAGGTTCCGATGATCTCCATCATCATTGGCGAAGGTGGCAGCGGCGGTGCTTTAGCACTGGGTGTTGCAGACGAAGTTTGGATGCTTGAAAATGCCATTTATTCGGTGATTTCACCAGAAGGCTGCGCCAGTATCCTCTGGAAAGATCCTTCAAAAACAAAAGAAGCCGCTAATTGTCTTAAATTAACGGCCCAGGATTTATTGGAACTCGAGGTCATTGATAAAATTATCTCAGAAAATCATCGGGATTTCAAAAACGTGTATCGAGAATTAAAACTCAACCTCTATAAGAAGTTTCGAAAAAGCCAAATCTTATCTACTGAAACCTTGACTCAAACCCGTTATAATCGGTTTCGAAAGTTTGGTGCCCTGACTATCACAAAGTAATTAATTATCAGGGGAATCGTTTTTGAAATACGCTTGAACAAAAATAAGTATAAAAAAAGAACTGTCGAATTTGACAGTTCTTTTTTATTTTTAATAATACCTCATTGAATGCATTGCTGAAGCAATGATTGCAACCACAATACTCGAAAATATAATAGAAAGAACAAGTCCGATGCCCATGAAGATTAATGAGGCCCAGGCAAAATGTTTTTTGTTAACATTCGTTTTCTCTTCAACGCTCCAAATGATCAGCATAATTAGATTGACAATCGGGATGTAGGTAAGTAAAAGTGTCAGCATCCAGTCTCCCAGAGTCATGACTTCTTCAGTTTTATCAGTAACAGGCGATTTTTGAGGTGCCGTCTGAGCCGGTCCTGGATCATTTACAACATTTTCAGCAACAATGATGTCTTCCGCAACTACTTCATCAGAAGTGATTCCATCACCGATAATCTCATCAGCAACAATTTCTTCAGAAGATGTTTCATCATCTACAGTTTCAGGAACAATTTCTTTACCTGTAATATCATGAGAAAGATTTTCATTATCGAAAACTCCACTTGTGAAGTCTTCTTCGGCAATAACTTCTTTTTCTAATTCTGCCCCACAATTACTACAAACGGTATCGTCATTCCTTAAACCAGCATAACATTTTGGACAATACTTTGCCATTGCACTCACATCCTTTTTATTTTATTTTATCATATAAATATAATAATTTAAAAAAATAATTTATGCTAAAACTTCAATTTTTTTGATCACTTGGTTTTCATATGGTTTGTCTGAAGGATCACGGTCAACAGCAACCACAGCATCAGCCGTTTCTATACCTTTAGTCACCTTACCAAATGCTGCGTACTGACCATCCAAAAATGGCGCATCCTCCACCATAATAAAAAACTGAGAACCCGCTGAGTTTGGTTGGCCTGATCTGGCCATCGAAATCACCCCGCGTTCATGTTTAATATCATTTGGAATGTCATTTCCAGAGAATTCACCTTTAATATTATGTCCGGGCCCACCAGTGCCATTACCTAGAGGGCATCCTCCTTGAATCATAAAGCCGGGTATTACCCGATGGAAAGTCAGGCCATTATAAAAGCCGTCTTTTACCAGTTTTAAAAAGTTTTCAACAGTAATGGGTGCAACTTCGGTATAAAGTTCGACCTCCATCGTCTGTCCATTTTCCATTTCAAATTTCACAATTGGGTTTGTATCTGACATATTATCCTCCAAAATTATAAATTCAATTTAATTTTTATATTAAGTATACTATACACCAAATCATCTTAAATGAAAAGCGGAAAACAAACGATCTTAAGATTTGAAAATAAAAAAAGCCTGGCACTTATCGTGTTCAGACTTTTAAGTTTCATGCTTTAAAGAACTAAGCATAAAGGGATAATTCGATACGGTTTAAAGAAAATTGGTCAGGAAGCTTTCCCTTAAAATAACGGGATAACAAAATTTCAAGTTCCGGATCAAAATAATCACAGATTGCATTATCATGTTCATTATAGATATGAACATGAAACTTAGTGTTTGCATCAAAGCGCATCACTTCTTGATTATCTTTGAGTTTTAGAATCAATCCTTTTTCGGAAAATGTTTCTAAAATATTATAAATAGTACCAACCGACATAATATATCCTTGATTTTCAAGGGCTTCCATTAGCATTTCTGCACCGGGATGAGATGTCATTTCTGACAGTACCTTAAGGACACCAATACGTTGCGGTGTCGCCTTTAACCCCGCACCACGAATCATATCTGTATACATTTGAATTTGTTTGCTTTTCATGAATAAGAATAACTCCTAAATAATAATTTATATCTAATTATATTACTTATCCGGCATTTTGTCAAATTATTTCAAAAAAATCATAACAGCATTTTCATTACCTGCAATATCAATTTCCAAGCCAGACGCAGGCGGTGCAACTGAGTGTTTACACTCCCAGCTACACTGCCCTGGAATTAGGATTTTCTTCGCTATTATTCATCTCCATATAATGCCCGAATAATATTCTGCGCCCGTTCACTGATAACCTCATAATATATTTCATTACCAGTTCGAACACCTTTCACGATACCAGCATTTTTCAACTTGGATAGATGCTGTGAAACTCCTGATTGCGAAACCGCAAGGCTTTCTTCCATATAGGAAACATTGCATCGACCATTTTCTATAAGTCCTTTTGTGATACAAAGACGTATAGGATGCCCTAGTGCTTTTATAATTTCCGCAGTTTCCTCATAATCTTCTAAGTTCATATCCATAAATAAATCTCCCTCTTTCTGATAAATGAACGATTTTTTTGTATTTGCATACAATGTTATTCTAATATGTTAAATAAAAAGCCACACTCCTTCATTTTTATTTGTTATCATATCCTGTTATCGACATTGCCGAGTATTTGTTTAGTATTTGTTTAGTATTTGTTTAGTATTTGTTTAGTATTTTTATATAAACAATTTCACTCGTTTTATAACAGACTTTACAGTATCGGAAAATTAATCAAACGAGTCTAGTACCGCATCAAAAAATAGTACTCAGCAGACACAAAAATTGGTTCATTGTAGCGAAAGCTGCCACCTGCAAGCAATTTTTCATTATACTCTGCCAGTGCTTTTCGGTTTTTTGCCAGATATTTTATAAAACGTTTTACTTCCGTTAATGCCATCACTTATCCCTCCCTTTGTTATATTCGCAGACTGTACTCACTATTTTGTTAAACATTATCACATTCAAATACATTAATCAAGAGTATTGTTTTGTTTTCTTGTAGATTATTCATGAGTTTTACTTATTATAAATGATTATATTTCATTATCGTACTTTTAAAGCTAAACAATTTACTTATGCCATCTTTTTTGCTTGTTTCATTTCAGATTTGGAAGATTTGTCAGAATCATGATATAATGATAAAAATTATGATTAAAAGGAGTTAATATGAGAAATCGAGTTGGAAACTTGTTATGGGGCTTTTTATTAGTGGTCATCGGTCTGGGTTTTGCAGGTAATGCATTTGGTTTATGGAATTTCGAGCTTTTTTTTGATGGTTGGTGGACTTTATTTATTATTATTCCCTGTGCAATCAGCATGTTTCAAAATGGAGTTCAACTTTGGAATTCCATCGGATTAGGCATCGGTGCGCTATTATTTGTATCTGCACAGGGATATTTTAATGGACAGCTGGTAGGGAATCTTATCTTTCCAATCATCATTATTGCAATTGGTCTGAGTATTATGTTTAAAGGAAAAATGAATAAAAATGTTAAAATGATAGACAGTTTGAACAAAGACGGACTTTCAGAATACTCGGCTGTTTTTGGCGGTCAGGAATTAAATTTTCCTGATGAAGAATTCAAAGGTGCATGCTTAACAGCCGTGTTTGGCAGTATCACTTTAGATCTCAGACAAGCTATCATCAACAAAGATATCTGTATTTCAACCACAGCAGTTTTTGGCGGTGTCGATATAATGGTGCCAAACAACGTCCGTGTTGAAGTATCCGGCACTCCAATTTTCGGGGGAACCACAAATAAAGCAATGCAGCCAATTGGAGAAAATCCTTCAACCGTCTATGTAAACAGCATCAGTATTTTTGGAGGCACTGAAATAAAATGAAAGCAAACTTTGGATGGGTTAAATATTTAGCCATTGCCTTTGGCCTTGTTTTGGCATTAGGAATTATTTCCTCCCTTGTCCATGGTGGGATTTACGTATTGACGGGCTTGGGGTTAATTGAAGGCAACACAAAACTTGTTGAAACCGAAGCAGTTTCTTACAGTCAAGAATATTCAGAAAGCTTAGACTCCATCTCAATTGCCTATAATGTAGGTAGTCTGATACTTCAAACCGGTGATGAATTTAAAGTGGAAGGCACAAATCTATCGTCAAACTTAACTGCAAAAATGGAAGATGGTAAATTAATCATTAAGGAACAGGGACCAGACAACTTGCTGTCAAATCTGTTCAGCCAAAATAACGAACCCGATTTGGTAGTGACCATTCCAAAAAACTCGAAATTGGAAAGTGTTGATTTGGAATTGGGAGCTGGTCAGGGAGCAATAAAAGGTATCACTACCGATAATTTAATCATTTCCCAGGGAGCTGGTGAAATAACTGCTACCGATGTTCAAGCAAACTCTGGCGAACTCAAAGGCGGTGCTGGTTCTGTAAACTTCGCTAATGTATCGCTTAAGGATTTTGACATTAATGGCGGTGTGGGACTTATTAAGATTCAGGGAGCGGTCACAGGAAAAATGGAAATAGACTGTGGGATAGGTCAAACAAGTTTAAGTATTTCCGGCAATCCGGATGACTATTTTATTAATGCTGATCAAGGTTTGGGACCGATAACAATTAATGGTCTAAAAGTTCAGGAAAAAGGTACCGGCTCAAAGTCCGCACCTAATCGTATTGATATCAATGGTGGTGTGGGACCAGTCAATATCGTTTTTGAGTAAAAGTAGCCTAATTTTGTGTTATACTATAAACATTATTCGCAAATTGGAGATCATCATGAAAACTTATATATTTCGTTTTTTAAAATTAAACTTTGGCCTCTTTCTCTACGGATTAGGGATTGTGGTCACAATGAAAGGGAACGTAGGATATGCCCCATGGGAAGTTCTGCATAGCGGGATCAGCCAAACCCTGGGCATAAGCATTGGTTTAGTAAACACCGGTGTCGGAATGATCATCGTCGTCATAGTCTGTTTGTTAGGGGAAAAAATCGGTCTGGGTACCATCTTTAATATGTTCATGATTGGTCTTTTTATGGATTTAATTCTTAAATCAAATATCATTCCCCTAATGCATAACTTTTGGCTCGGTTCTCTTGTCATGATTCTCGGACTTTTTATTATTTCTTTGGGAACTTACTTTTATATTTCGTCTGCTTTTGGAGCGGGTCCCAGAGACAGCCTGATGGTAACAATAACACGAAAAACCGGATTTCCAGTGGGATTATGCCGTGGCATCCTGGAAGTCAGCATCGTCATTATTGGCTGGTTTTTAGGCGGGATGGTTGGCCTGGGTACCCTGCTTTCAGCATTTTCCATCGGTTTTTGTATTCAAATCACCTTCAAAGTACTCCGGTTTGACCCTACCCTGGTTAACCACGAAAGCTTTAGCGGGATGGTAAAAAGCATCCAGAATCTAAAAGAAAAATAACCGGTAAAGGACATTTACTTCATATTTTTTGATCTATCAATCGGCAAAACGCCGGACATTTCTCCGATGACATTAATGAGTTGTGTATCGGACGGAATCACAATCTTTGCATTATTTTTCAACGCTATTTCAGTTGTTTCTAATTTTTTTAATAGTTGCGCATTTCCTACAAAATAGAGCTCAGCAGCTTCATTAACCAGTTTAATTGCCAGAGCTTCACCTTCAGCCGCAAGAATTTGTGACTGTTTAATTCCCTCAGCTTTCTTAATTTCTGCTCGTTTAACCCCATCGGCTGTTGTTTCTGCCGCCGTTGCAAAATCAATTGCGGCAACTTTTTCATTTTCAGCTTTAACAACCTTGTTCATGGTTTCCTGAACATCTTCAGGCGGATCAATTTCTCTTAATTCAGCTCGTACGATATCAATTCCCCATTTATCGGTCTCTTCCTTTAGCGTTACCAATAAATCCGTATTGATGATGCTTCGTTCGCTATTAGCCGATTTCAAAGTCATCGTACCAATGATGTTACGTAAGGTCGTTCTAGCGAGATTGACAATTTGATTTTTATAATCATTTACATTATATACCGAATCTTTAACACTTTCTTCATCCGATTTAACTCTAAAGTAAATCTGAGCATCAACGGTAGCATTAAGATTGTCATTCGTAATAATAACCTGAGGTTCCGCATTAAACATCTGCTCAGTAACATTCACCACATATAGTCTCTGTACACCAATAATTATCCAATGATAGCCTGGTTCAGCAAACTTTGTGTACTTACCCAATGTTTCAATAAGTCCGCGGCTGGTGGGTCTGACTATGCGAATACCGGCTAAAAATACGGCAAGGACAAGGACCGCAACAAGAACAATTATAAAATAAATCATGTGTTTTACTCCTTCTTATTTAGTATTACTTCAACTTACTTAATTATAAACGATCCTACCTTCTTTGTAAAATTTTATACTGATATTTTAACAGATACAGACAATGAGGATCGTCTTTATTCTTGATTTTTAAGTATTTTTTCAATTGCTGCTGCGTTAAGAGGCTTATAATAATAAAAGCCTTGAATATCATCACACTGGGATGTTTTCAAAAATGCGATTTGATCCTCAAATTCCGCACCTTCTGCAACGACAGACAAACCCAAACTTTTTCCCAGGTCAATAATGGCAATAGCAATAGCCTGATCTTTATGATTCTGACCGATTCCATCCACAAATTGCTTATCCATTTTAATGCGATGAATGGGTAATTCTTTAAGTCGGCCAAGGGACGAATATTCCGTTCCAAAATCATCAATCGCAATAGAGATGCCTAAATCTTTAATTTCAATTAGTTTGCCGACAATTTCAGAGAACTCCATAATAGCAATACTTTCTGTTATTTCTATTTCTAAAAATTCAGGTTTAAGGCCGGTTTTCTTAAGCACCTGTTCCACTTGCCTGATAAAAAGCGGGTTTTTAAACTGACTGGCAGAAATATTTACTGCCATTAAAATAGCCGGGATGCCCATATCCTGCCATATTTTATTTTGACGACAGGCGTTTTCCAAAACCCACTCCCCAATCGGATTAATGAGCCCGGTTTGTTCAGCCAGCGGAATCGTCACACTTGGTGAAATAATGCCTAATTGAGGATGTTTCCACCGTAATAAAGACTCCACTCCGGTGATTTTTCCTGTATGAAGAGAAACCTGTGGCTGGTATTCAATATAAAGCTCGCCATTTTCCAGGGCCCGGTATAAATGACTGGTCAATTGCATTTCTTTGTTAACTGCACCTTTTATTTCTGAGGAACATAAAACATACTGATTTCTTCCCTTTTCTCTTGCCCTTGACTTGGCAATATCGGCATTCATAATCAGGGTTTCTGCATCTTTCCCATCGATTGGATATAGAGCAATACCGGCACTGGCACTTATGAAAAATTCCTGTCCTTTCAATAAAAAAGGTTCTTTAAACAGATTTATAATGCTTTTTGCAATTCGAATAATTGCTGCCTCATTCTCAAGATTATCGAGCATAATCAGAAATTCATCTCCGCTGAAACGTGAGATGATGTCGGATGTTTTTAGGACACTTTTTAATTTTTCTCCAACCATAAATAAAAGTTCATCACCCATTCGATGACCAACAGTTTCATTAACGGTTCTAAACGAGTCCAAATCGACAAAAATAATTCCCATTTTTTTCTCAGTGAATTCTTGTTTAATAATATTAAAATAAACAAAATTCGTAAATAAGTTACGATTTGGAAGCTTGGTAATCTCATCATAATGAGCCATAAAGTTGATTTCTTTTTCTGTATCAATCCGAGTTAACGTATCCCCAATAATATTAGCCATAATTTTAGCAAAGTTAATATGATCATCTTTCCAATGAATGATCCTGGTTTCCGAATCAAATCCCCAAAATCCAATAACCTTTTCTTTACTGCTGATGGGAACCATGATCTGTGATTTCAGATTGGTTAAACCAAGCTCTTTTAGTCCGGCACTGGTAAAAGATGGCAATTCATTTATATCAGAAACGACAAACAGTTCATTATCCAGTAATTTTTTTATTCGCCAATGGCTTTTATTGATGTGTACATGTTGAATGAGATCCATTTCAGACATAATGCTTTCTCGACAATAATCTTGAATACAGGAAAATGTATTCTCTTCGTAATCAAACAGAGAAATATGGGTACGATCCAAAGAAAAGAAATCACAACTCATTTTTAATAAATTATCAATTTTTTCTTCGAAATTATATTGATTGATGACCACACACTCTGATGAGATTTGAGTCAGAAGCTCTTGCAATTTCATTTTCTGTGTTGTTTCATTTAATCGCATCATAAATATTTTATTCAAATAAGAAGCCAGACATATTCCCAGGCATAAAAGTCCGATTCGTCCGATGTAGTCAACAGGTTCCACTTTCACAATCATGGTTGAAGCAAAAATCCATACCAGCACTTGAGTAATCAGTGTGGATACGGAAAGAATAAACAGTAGAATCTTGCGGTTGAAAATAAGAAATCCCAAGATTAAAATGAAGGGAAACGCCCAAACCGTGATACTGGCATATCTGATAAAATGAAAGGTAATTATCGGAATTAATAATGCAATCAGCCCAACGCTGATGATGTCATTTTGATTCTCATCTAAATCCAAATGCTGCACCACTTGCAGTAAAATAGCAAATAAAAAAAGGACGATACTTAAAAATAGGATATGAAAGAGCTCCGGATTTTCGGCAAAATAATATTGTGAGATGAAATTTATTCCGCCCCCTATAATTGAAGCAATTGACAAGTAATCATATATTTTTTTCTTGGAAATTTCAGTAAACAGCACTTCTTCATTTTTCGAAAATGTTGTATTAATTAATTCGTAATGTTGAATGCTGTAATAGACAGAAAAAACCGGAATTACAATAACGATTGGTGCTAACTGGGGTATTGTTATCAGAAAAAAAGTATTGCCGAGAGTATCGATTAGTGTGGCAAGAATAAGCGCCATGCCAAGGGATAAACCAATTAGTCTCCCCTGTTTTTTTCTATTTTCATCAGTTGAGCAATGTCCCCATAAAAAGATTAAAATTAAGCTTGCTACGGAATAGGTAATATAATAAATAGCAAAAGACATGTCCCAAACGGTATTTTTTGCAAAGTTTATCCACCCCCATTGGGTATCTGCCAGGTTGTAAAGTGTGTGTGTTAAATCGTTTGAAATAGAAAATGCAACTATGATGATGACTGCCGGCAAATAGATACCCAGATATATCCACCACTTTTTTAGTAAATTTTTCTTTTCTGTTAGGATGAGAGTGGCATGCAAAAGAATGCAAAAAAAAGAACCCCAGCCTAATGCAGCTATCCGTCTCCAAAACAAACATACCGCATAATTTGGCGCTGAAATAGCAATAGAAAAGCTAAGCGTCCATAGACTCAAAGCTAGAAGCAGTACAAGCGAAATCCGGTTAATGGCTTTTTGGGGGGCAGAAATATAGACATAAAATCCCAAAACAACGTATATGACAAAAAGAACAAAAAATAATAACGAAAATAGTAATACTGCTTTTTCCAAGAATGCACCTCGATGAAATGGAATTGATTAATTCTTATAAAATTATAGCATTATTCGAGAATTTATAATAGGTTTATTTATCTTCGCTCAATTCATTTGCACAGATTTTTTTAATATGATTCGTCAAAAACACAGGATAAAATATAGTAAGTCTTTATTTTATCCTATTTGTGCTACGATATCATTCGCCCATTCCAGCGCTATTAAATAATCTTCAAACAAAATGTTTTCATCAATATTTAGTTTCATTGATATCTTTTCAGCTGCCAACCAATCTGCTTTTTCATAAGCTATTTGCAATTCATAAACAGGAAACAAAACACCTTTATGATCAATCAATGCTTCCAATATGGAATTTGGAAGTGCAATACCATCTAGCGCTGCCTCCATGGTTTGATCTAATATTGCATCTAAAATGCTGAGTAATCCCATTAAAGATGCTTCATGTGTCAATCTGTCTAACCCCATATGCACGGCTATCGAATCTGAAAAGCAGCTGCGAATTAAAGATAGTTTCATCAATTCTTCCGGTTTTGATTTTCCTAAATCTTGAAGCATCAGTATATTGATCCATCGTTCTATTTCGTTCAGGCCCATATAGGTTAAGGCACTCTTAATGGAATAAACCAGATTGCCGCCTTTTCGGAAACTGACCGCCCGCAAAAATCGATAAGCCAAAGTAACATCCTGTTCGACAATTTCCGACAATATCTCAAAAGAAGGCTCTTTCTTTTTCAGCTCCGCAATGATCCGAATGTACTGAACTTTAGAAGCTGATTTATCGATTGATTTGCTCGCAATATGAGGTTTGCAAAAAAAATATCCCTGAAATAATTGGAAGCCCATTTCCTTAGCCTTTAGGAATTCTTCTTCCGTTTCAACTTTTTCCGCTAATATAATTTTTTTATTAATAAGAGCCTTGTCAACATCTTTTACTATTGTTTTTAAAGGAGTAGCGATTAGATCATATTTAATAATGTCCGCATATTCGATCAACGGATAATCATTATAACTTTCTCTGAAATCATCCAAAGCAATTCGATATCCCTTATTCTTAATTTCTTTTAATCGGTCCGTTAACAGAACATCAATTTTCACATCTTCCAACATTTCCACAATCAGTCTGTTGGAATCAATCAATTCCAATGCATCGGTATGAATAAAATTTTCATCGAAATTAATAAATGCATCTTTGTCTTCGATAATACTGTCCAGCCCAGATTCAAATAATCCATTGATGACTGACGCTGTTGATTCTTGGGATGATACCCCATCATATTCTTTTGATTGACTGCCAGAACGATAAAGTAATTCATATCCAATCACTTCTATTTTGTTATTAAAAATAGGTTGTCTTGCAATAAACATTTATAATTCCCTCCCTGAAGAAAGTTCTATTTTTGAATAAATGCGTAACATGTTTTTACTCTTGAAAAAGGAACGATGATAAACGTTTTCAATGGAACTATTATATTATTATATCATTTTATTATCTTTAATGAAAGTGAGAGAACTGTTTTATAACTTAATTTTATTTATACCAGAATTGGGGTATAAAGCATTATATAAGAGAATTTGTTATTCTGATTCAAATAGAAGGAGGTCTATTTATGTCGAACATACCAAAAACCAAAGAGAATCTAAAGAAGTGTCTGTGTCTGAAGTGTCCAAGTTACAACTTTTTTTGCAAAATCAAGTCAATGCCTAAAAATGTGAGTTTGAAAATAGGCGATGCCGAAGAAAAGGCACATGCTGAAAAAATGTTTTGTGCCTTTGAGACAAGCCAGTGTATTGATGAAAAAAGAGGTTGTCTTTGTGAAGATTGCGAAATATTCCGAGATTATGACCTCGATAAAGATTTTTTCTGTATTGTCGAAGGCGGTGAATCAACGCAATAAAGAAAGCAGTCCATTGGACTGCTTTCTTTTGTTGCTATCGGTTAATGACTTAAGCCAGTGTTTTTTTGTATTCAATATACTCGTCGTAGGTTGATAAGCGATCCAGAATACCTTCTCCTCGGATTTCAATGATACGATTCGCCACAGTTTGCATAAACTGGTGGTCATGGCTGGCAAAAAGCAAAATACCTTTAAAGTCGATCAGGCCGTTGTTTACAGCCGTGATGGATTCCAAATCCAAATGGTTGGTAGGCTGATCCATAATCAGCACGTTCGAGCCAAACATCATTATCTTGGAAAGCATGCAACGCACCTTTTCTCCCCCGGATAAAACCTGAACCTCTTTGTAAATATCATCCCCCGAGAAAAGCATCCGCCCTAAAAATCCACGGATATAGGTTTCGGTGATCTCTTCGGTGTACTGTTGCAGCCACTCGCAAATATTCAAGGTGCAGCCATTAAAGTATTCATTGTTGTCTTTGGGAAAATAGCTTTGAGTGGTACTGACTCCCCATTTAAAGCTGCCTTCATCCGGTTCCATTTCTTCCATGAGAATTTTAAAAAGCGTGGTCATGGCAATTTCGTTATCCGAAATAAAAGCAATCTTGTCCTCTTTATTTACCCGAAAACTGACGTCATTAAGGACCTTGACGCCATCAACGGTTTTTGATAAATGCTCAACCGTTAAAATTTCTTTACCCGGTTCCCGATCAATTTGGAAACCCACCCATGGATATTTCCGCGATGAAG
>JGI24143J45723_1000199_pt1 | contig 32496 bp, 25 predicted proteins | sample BarGraIncu00432A_FD_45723 | JGI IMG/M metagenome (IMG submission 45723) | reverse complement strand
CATCATCAAATGTTTAATATTTATCAAAATCGATGGTTATTTCTTCATGGCCAACATTGCTCTCAGAAGCCGGACGTGGAGTTTCTTTTGTCGGTGTAGTTTTTGGATGTTGCTCAATTGATTTGGCTGTGGATTGTGATCGTTTTTTAGATCTGAGCTTGAAGGTGCCAACCATTTGTTTGAGCAGTTCGGCTTGACCAGAGAGTTCTTCACTGGCGGCAGCGCTTTGCTCAGCAGTGGCGGAATTCTGCTGAACGACCTGGGCCACTTGTTCAACGCCAGTATCGATTTGGGCGATACCTGAGGCCTGCTCATTGGATGCAACAGCGATATTCCCGATGAGGGTGGTGACCTTCTCGATACCTTCTACAATGTCATCCAGAGCGGCAGCAGTGTCATCGGCAATTTCCGTTCCTTCTTGAACTTTATTGATGGAACCTTCAATTAAGGTGGTGGTTTCCTTGGCGGCATCAGCACTTCGTGCGGCCAGGCTTCTTACTTCTTCGGCGACGACTGCAAAACCTTTGCCGTGCTGGCCGGCCCGGGCCGCCTCCACTGCGGCATTAAGGGCTAGAATATTGGTTTGGAAAGCAATGTCATCAATAACTTTGATTATTTTTGAAATGGCTTCAGAAGATTGGTTAATGGCGACCATGGAACTCTGCATGGATGACATTTGGGCATTGCCTTTGGCAGCATTGACCTTTACCGTGTCAGCTAATTCTCTGGCCTTATTAGCATCAACCGCATTTTTTTTAGTTTGATCAGCGATTTCTGCAATCGAGGCGGTTAATTCCTGAATGGAACTGGCCTGTTCAGTGGAACCTTGAGCCAGAGACTGACTACCGGCGGATACCTGACCGGAGCCGGAGGCTACCTGTTCGGAGGCCGTATTAATTTCGCCCATGATATCGTTCAGAGAATCAATGATCACGTTGATGGCATTGGAGATGGTGACAAAATCCCCTTTGAATGACGTTGTATGTTCAATATCCAGATTTCCCAGGGATAATTGACCGATTTTTTCTGTGATTTCACTGACAATTGCATCCAAAAGGTTAGCGGTGGTATTGACGGTTTCTGTTAATATTTCAACATCGCCTTTATAATTATCGGTAATACGGGCCTGAAGGTTGCCGTTTGAAATGGCATCCATGACGGACATAATTTCTTGGATTGGTTTGTTGATTTCATCCAGAATTGCATTCATGCCGCCAACCAGTTCTTCCCAGGCACCCTGGAACCGGCTGGTGTCCGCACGAGTCTGGAGGTTACCGTCAATAACAGCGTTGGTAATCATGGCAGCACCATCAATCATTTCTCCAATTGATTCTTTTACTGCGACTAAACTATTGCTGATTTCATTGAACTGTGCACTGACTTCGGTGGTGTATTCATCAGCTTCGCTGATGTTCATGTCAAAATCCATATTTCCTTCAGACAGGCGGGTAAGATTATTGGCCAATCGGCTAACTTCGGCTTTGGTGTAATCACTGACCCGCATGATAGCGGTTAAATCGGTGACGATTTCCACGAAACCAGTGTTTTCACCATTTTTATTCTTGAGATAAGCNGTATCCTGCTTCTTGCTTCGACCAGCCCATTCAAAGAAACTTTCAGATAAACCCTGATCCATCAGTTGACGGATACCACAGCTGTCAGTCTGACAGATACTGGCTCCGGCATTGTAGCAGTCCATACCACAGGCAGAATTTCGGTCTTTTATAACGCCATTGGCTACCAGGAAATCTTCAAAGGCCCGGTTCATAAAGGTCCATTTCATGTTGTTATCGGTAACTTGGATCGGAAAAGGAATATTATCAATAATAGACTCATACCANAACATATTATCCACAACNGTATCCAGAGTTTGGTTAATGCCAGCAATAACTTTTGNATAATCTCCGGCGTGTCTGCTTTCTTCAGCACGTTTTGTAAAATCCCCATGAATGGCNGAATCNGACAGCATGATGGTATCGGATACCAGATTGCCGATGGCATTTTTAATAGCGGTCATACTAACTCCCAAAACATCATTTTCAGATTTGGGTTGGATATTGATATCAAGATTACCCTCAGCTATAAAACGTGCCGCTTCTGACTGATCTTTGATGTTTTCAGCCATATTCACAAATGAAACGGTAAGCTCTCCAATTTCGTCCTGAGTGGCATGATCAGCCATGGAATAGTCGATATCGATATTTCCAACAGCAAGGCGATCAGCCGCTTCAGCCAGTTTCTTGATGGGTTTGATAAATTTATTGGTGGAGAAGACGATGAGTCCTGCAATCACAAGAAGTCCCAAACCGAAGATGATAAGCATCATAAATTGAATGCCGACAAACTGCTGGTTAAATTCCTTCATGGGAAGCCCGGTGGCTAAAACCCAGCCAGTATCACCGATTTTTGCAACATACCCCTGACTTTTAGTTCTGCCTGTTGTGTAAGTAAGAGAACCGGCAGTTTTATCCGTCATGGCGGAGATAATGTTTTCCGACATATCGGTGTCAGTAAGGGGCTTATTGATAAAATCTGGATTGGGATGATCAAAAACCGTACCTTTATTGGTTGCAATTACGAAAAATCCAGTATCTCCAATTTTATTTTCGGCAATGATCTGCTTAATATGATCAATGGAAACATCGATGCAGGTGGCGCCAATCATTTCTTGCGTGCCAGGTTTAAACACCGGAGCAACCACACTGACAATCATTTTTTTGGTTGCAGTGTCTTCATATGGTTCAGTGATAAAGACGGTTTTCTTTTCCTGGAGATCTTTGTACCATCCCCGGGAAGTGATGTCATAGGAGGCATCAGAAGTATAACCGTCTGACTGCGTTATCTGACTGGAATCGAAATCCCCAATCCAGGCGGCTATAATATTATCGGGATCGGTGGCTTTTACGTTATCTAAAGCCTGTTTAACCTCAGGGTAGGAAGAACCAACCGAAGTGATGGAGACACCCGGAGTAATTTCTTCAAACATTTTTTTTGTCTCCGGATTGGTAGACATTTGTCTGGCAACCTCAATGTACCCGTTCAAGTACCCTTCCACCTCATTTGATACGGCCTGGGAACGTGCCGATAATTCATTGATGGTGATGTTGGTGATGGTCTGGTTCACGACATACAGGGAGATGCCTGCGACGATTGCAAAAATGATGGCAACCGGTAATCCGATAGTGAGCAGCATACGTAAGAGTAGTCCTTTTTTCTTGTTCATTGTTTTTATCCTTTTGTCATTTTAGTCAACTGTAAAACTTGTAAAGTACGAATTTCAGCTGTTATAATATCGATAGCTTGTGATAAAACTTGATTTATTTTGTTCAATATTAGTGCCGGCAGCCTTCGTTTATGTGATGGGCTCATTTATTTGATCAGATTCAATGTAAAACGATATCTAATCTTTATTTAGCAAGCATGTGTTGATACACCAGTTCCTGCAAAACGTCTTTAACGAGCATGATCTCGTGCTTTTGTTCGGGAAAATTGTCGGAATAATAATAGTCAATAATCGGGTGATAGTTGTTGCTCACCGCTTTTCTTTTGCGAATAACCTTTAATGTATCGTTTGGCGAAATTATGCCGGCGTCAATATCTTCGTTGATATCGCCAATAAGTTCTTCATAATCATATGAGTACTTCATTGTATTGTCACTCCTAAATTTAAGATATTAAAAAAAATTAGATGAATAAAATTTTCATTTGAATTTAAATATATACTAAAACACAGTCTATTACCATGAAAAATTCTCCAGACAGCTTATTTTATTATTTTGTGGTTTATTATTTTGTGGATCGAAAAAATATAATGCTTCTAATTCTAAGAAAAATTGGTATATAATATATTTATTGATCAAAATTTATTGTAGGAATACGAAGGAGACTGTTATGTATGATATCGCTATTATTGGAGCTGGAATAATCGGAACATCTATTGCTCGAGCTTTAAGTCGTTATCAATTATCGGTTGTTATTTTTGACAAAGAAAATGATGTGTCAATGGGCGCAACCAAGGCTAATTCTGCCATTGTTCATGGCGGATTTGCTGAATCTCACGCAAAAGTTAAGGGTGGTTTGTGTTACCAGGGAAGAAAGCAATTTGATCAGCTTAATAAAGAGCTGAATTTTGGATTTGAAAAAATCGGTTCTTTGGTTCTCGCCTTTGAGGAAGATCAGCTGGAGGAACTAAAAAAGCTTTATGAAAATGGATTAGCCAATGGTTTGGATGACCTTGAAATTCTTGACCATAATCAAATCATGGCATTAGAACCAAATGTCAACCCTGATGTCAAGTATGCTCTTTATTGTAAGGGGGCTGGCGTTTGTTCCCCCTATGAAATGGCTATTGCGCTAGCTGAAAATGCGGTGGCAAATGGTGTAAAGCTCATTCTTGATACCGAAATTACAGGTATTCATCAGACCGAAAATGGGTTCGAATTGGTTGATCAAACGAACAAAAATTATGCTGCTAAATATGTCATTAATGCTGGGGGCATTTCATCGGACATCGTATCCAAGATGGTTGGGGTTGATTACTTTACAATCACCCCGCGCAGTGGAGAATATCTCCTCATGGTTCGGGGATCGGGAAGTATCATCAATAAGGTTTTATTCCAAATGCCGACAAAAATGGGCAAAGGAATCCTGGTAACACCAACTTATTATGGCAATCTTCTGATGGGACCGGATGCTGTTAATGAAGAAACTGCTGATAAATCCACTCATGCTGAACGTCTGCTCAAGATTTTTATGGAGGCCAAACATACAACTGACAAATTAGATATTAAAAAATTCATCCGTAGCTTTACAGGTGTCCGCGCTGTCAGTTCGACAGATGATTTTATCATTGAAGCAACTGCTGTCAAAGGGTTTATTAATTGTGCCGGAATTCAATCGCCAGGGATCACTTCTTCTCCGGCCATTGCTGATATGGTTGTCAAGCTTCTAAAAGAACTGAACTGTCCTCTGGAAGAAGACCCTGGCTTCAATCCTTACCGCAAACCCATTATTACCAGAAAAAAGCTGAAACCTTTAAAAGAAATTCAGCCGCTTGTTGATATGGAATTCAGTCCTGATAAAATAATCTGTCGCTGTGAACAGGTAACTGAGGCAACCATTATCGATGCCATGAATCGTGGTATTCCGGTCAAATCGATTGATGGTATCAAACGACGTACACGAACTGGTTGCGGTTGGTGTCAGGGTACTTTTTGCCGTCCCCGTGTTGCCGAAGTGATGGAATGTCAACTTGGACAATCAATTGATCCGAGTTTTGATGTGGAACACAGTGGCATCAATCGTGTTGGTAAAAATGAAATTGTTGATTTTATTAAGAAAAACATGGATTGATATATTGGAATCTCCGTCATTTCGATAGACTGCAGAAGGAATTTGAATGATAGCCTAAAAAATATATAACTTTGAGTAACTGTAGTAAAAATGATTGGCATGAATTTATTAGAGGAAGAAAAAGCATGAAACCAAATTATATTGAAGAAACAATTGCCATCAATGGTATCGAAGAATATATGATTCACTATCAGGGCGCAAAGGATAATCCTGTTATTCTATTTCTTCATGGCGGCCCGGGTAGTTCGGAATCTGTTTTTGCCTATTATATAGAAAGCGGTTGGACAGCAAATCATTCCAGTGTGTATTACGATCAGCGAGGTTCCGGAAAAACTTATTATCAGAATAAAAACGCCATCCCAACCATGGACAATCTGAAGGAAGATCTTCTACAGACCGTGCTTTATGTCAAAAAAAAATATCAGACTGAAAAAATCATTATCCTGGGACATTCTTTTGGGACCGTGCTTGGGTCAATGTTTGCAAAGGAACATCCCGAACATGTGTTGTGTTATATTGGTGTTGGCCAGGTCATTGATATCATAGAAAATGAGGAAGTTTGTTACAGCAAATTGGCAGGTACCATTGATAGTGCCGAAAATGAAAAAGATAAGGAAAAACTCTCAGCAATCGGTGTCTATCCGCCAAAGTCAGATGACGATAATTTGCTCAAGAAAATGAATATGCTTCGAAAAATGCAGGGGAAATATAACCTGGGTATAAAAATAGACTGGAATTTGGTCAAATTGATTCTGAAAAGTCCGGTTATCGGGTGGCCTGAGATATTGGGACAGATTAAGGGAATGAAAGTAAATGATGGTGTATTTCGGGAACTTTGGGATTATAGTCTTTACGCATACAATAGTGAGTATGCTATGCCAGTTTACTATATTTTAGGAGAAAACGACAATGAGACGCCAACGGAGATTGCAGAAAAATATTTTAAAACCATCATCGCCCCAGAAAAAAAAATTTATCTCATAAAAAACGCCGGACACATGACCATGCTGGATAATTTAACGGATTATCAGATTGCCCTGAAAGATATTTTGGAGCGGAATTCATAGTCTAAATTAGAATAGCCAATGACCCATGCCGTCTTGGTATGATGGCATTTATTTGATTCTGTTATTTTTGAACCAATATGTACATGGTCTCGGATCATAAAAAAAGAGGTGACAAAATTTATCTGAAATTGTCACCCCAGTGAAAAATTCTGCTGGAAAGTTTAATCCATTTTCAAGAGGAAAATATTTATGTCCGAATCGATCAATGATAAAGAAACGAATCGGATTATTTATGGTTCAACAGATAATTTTGAACTCGCAGAGCGGCATTTGCCTGAATATCATAGTAGTAAAAAGGAAAATCAAAGGAATGAAAAACGCCTTTGCCAAACATCGCACTTCCCGGCGCATATGTGTCTACGTCAACGGTACTGCAAATGATAACACCTTTGGCGGTATCAACCTGAGCATCAGCAAAGTTCTTCACCACTATATTGGTTCCATCCTCATTTTTAGCCACTGATCCGTCCGAATTTAATTGGAGTGACCCCAGATTATCGGAAGCAGGTGCAACAGTTTCGTCTGTGGTCCAGCTGATCGGGTTGATCGCTTTAGCGCCGGGGGTCACGACACCATCGGTTCCTTCAATGGTTGGGGCCTGAGTATTATATGAAATGATGACGCCGGTATCGCCAGCGCCGGTGGCAAATTTAAGGTTGGGATTTTGGGCCAAATAATCATCGGTTACCGAATAGCCAATGACGTAGGCAGCGATCATGCGGTCGTTTACCTCAGGGTGCGCTTTCATATATTCCGACAAGATATAGATCATGACGTTGGATCCCTGGGAATGGCTTGCTAAAATAAAGGGGCGGCCATTATTATAATTTTTTATATAATAGTCAAAAGCGGCCAGTGCATCAGTCAGCGGAACACCTTTGACTATATCCTGTTGTTCATCAACCGACATGGCAAGAGTTGAACCGGCATCATCCTGGCGATAGTAGGGGGCATAAATATTGGCAATGTCTGAAAAAGCTGTCGCCTGTCGCTCATAGGCTAACTTTGATTGTTGGAGCATGACCGGATTATCAATATCGCAGATAATTGGGTCGTCAGCATTTACCTTTGCCCATGCTGACGGATATAGGTAAAAAACATCCACGTCTTTGTTGTTTTCTGTAGGAAGGTTCAACCAGTGGTTGCTTTGACTGTAATCCGTAGCCTGAATGGCTGTGGAAGAATCCGTCTGTGCCGTATCTTCTTTTGTTTCAGCTGTTTTGGCGCTACATCCGGCAATAGCCAAACAGCACAGTAATACAGTGAGGGATAAACATAGGCGTTTTTCGATCTTCATTTTCATTTCTCCTTTTATTCTTAATATTTTAATATACTTAAATAATATCGACAAATATTTAGGGATCTTTATGTTATGGGACATCTTTTTTGCTTTTATAAGTAGCCAGAACAAGAAGCAAGAGATACAGCCTGATGAAGATAATATGCCTAAATAGAGTGTTTATTTCTTTAACTCCTTTGCTATTTCTCATAATATTTGGTTTATACCCAACTAATACTGCTTTATGCAGGCATTAAATAACTGAATTTCTTATTTAACTGTAGTTAATTAGTAGAAGGTACTAAAAATACCCTTAATTAAATCATTCAAGAATAGTGATAATTGAAGTCAATAGAAACGTGTGCTTCGGTTGATACTGGACTGTGCTTTCAGCTATTTTCCCAAAACTCCTTTAAAACACTTCTCAGCTCTTTGGAATTAACGACTCTGGTATGGGGAAACCATTCCATGGGAAATAACTGCTGATAGCTCCGATTGCTAAATCGATCATCAATGAGCAGGATGATGCCTTTGTCTGTTTCTGTCCGGATGACTCTTCCGGCTGCCTGTAAAACTTTATTCATTCCCGGATACTGATAGGAGTATTCAAATCCGCGATGGTTTTTTTCATTAAAATAGTCTCGAATGATATTTCGTTCAAAACAAAGTTGAGGCAGACCGACCCCGACGATAATTGCACCGATCAGTTCTTCATGCTTCAAGTCCACCCCTTCAGAAAAGATGCCGCCCAGAACACAAAAACCTAAAATCCCGTCTCGGGCATTGGGCTTAAATAAACTTAGAAAATGCTCCCGTTCTTTTTCATTCATTTCAGTTGATTGTTTGACGGTATAAATATCCGGATAGTTTTCGCTAAACGTGTCATAAACGTCGTTCATGTATTTATAGGATGGAAAATAGGCAATATAGTTGCCGAATTTTTGATCATAGACGGTTTTTATGCTTTCTGCGATGGCAAAATAGGATTCCTCCCGATTCCGGAATTTTGTAGAGATACGATCGGCGATCAGGAGCGCTCTGTTGTTTACTTCAAAAGGTGAGGGGAGTATGATTTTATAACAGTCCTCTCCGCCGCCAAGAATTTCTGAAAAATAGTCAATGGGTGACAAGGTTGCAGAAAAGAATACGGCTGATTTGCCACGCTTAATCGCTTCACTCAGCAGGTAGGATGGATCTAGACAGAATAATTTTATCCTGGTATCACCGTAGCTGTTCTCTGCATAAGTGACGTACCGTTCGTCGTAGAACTCGGCTGTCCGCATAAAGGCCAGGGCAGTGAAGTACAGTTCAAGCAGTTGCTCATGGCCTTCCCGGCCTTCATTCTTCGCCAGCCATTCTTCGGATTCACTGATGAACCGCATGATGATCGGATAGACCTCCTTTGGTTCGTCCTTTTGGATGTAGTACTGATTATCATCCGCCAGTTTCCGCATAGTGATCATATAGGCATTTAATTTATTCAGGGATTTAGCGATCACTGGTTCTTTATCTTTAAAGACTCTTTTGAGTTCAAGAATGGGTTTCTTATAGAGCTCTGCCGAAAACATAGATCGGGCCCGATCCACTAGATTGTGAGCTTCATCGATGAGAAAGGTATAGTCACCGCCATTATCCATAAAAAATCGTTTGAGATAGACTCTCGGATCAAACACGTAATTATAATCGCAGATCACACAATCCGACCAGAGCGTTAAATCCAGGGAAAATTCAAATGGACAGATTTGATGCTTTCTCGCATAGCTTTCGATAACCGGACGGGTGAAATAATTCTCCTGCTGCAAACAATCAAGAAGTGCGTGATTGACCCGGTCGAAGTGACCTTTGGCAAATTCACATTGATCGGGATCGCAAATTGTTTTCTCCTGAAAGCAGAGTTTATCTTTGGCAGTCAGGGTGACGGTCTTGAATTCAAGGCCTTTATCTTTCATTTTGGAAAAGGCATCTTCAGCAACTTCCCGGACAATGGTTTTGGCAGTCAGATAAAACAGTTTGGATGTATGGCCTTCGGCGATTGATTTTATTGCGGGAAACAAGGTTGAGATTGTTTTGCCGATGCCGGTCGGGGCCTGTATATATATTTTCTTGTGTTCGCAAATAGTTCGGTATACCGAAACTGCCAGCTTCCGTTGACCTTTCCGATAGTCTTCAAAAGGGAAATCCAGTGCCTTGATGGAGTAATCCCTTTTAGTCATCCAATCGCTGGTTAGAGTGGCCCAGATGAGATATTTATCGATGAGCTTATAAAAGAACTCGGTTAATTCGTTTTGAGAGAAAACTTCTAGAAATCGTTTAATTTCCTCGCTTTCCAGCTGGTAATAGGTGAGCTGCACACCAATCTGCTCAATATTATTTTGCACACAATAAATAAAGGCATAGCATTTTGCCTGTGCCCAATGGGTTTCATTGTAATTTTCTTCGAGATATTCCAGGGGCCGATTAGTCGATTTTATTTCGTCGATGATCAGCAAATCATCCGTGGTGATGATGCCGTCGGCACGGCCTTCAATCTTAAAGGTGAAACCATGGTAGTCCACCGTATGTTTTAGGGACACCTCTGAATCGTAACCTTTGTTCTTATTATCTTTTTGAATTTTCTGATGTGCTCTGGTTCCTTCCAAAGCCCTTGAATTGCTCATGAATTGCGAATCAATATTGCCTGAACGCAAAATGAATTCGACCAGGTTTCGAACAGACAATTTTATTTCGGGTTGTTTAGTCATTTTATTACCTTTAGAATAGTATATTTTATTTTTAGAAATTTATTCTATTCTACCATTAAAGTATCGTCCTTGTGTATTATTTCATAGCATTCAGATTTATAATGACAAAGTTAATTTTAAAATAGAATCAAATGGATTTTATGTCAATTGATAAACCCAGTTAACTGGTTCTTTATAAAAATCCGCTAAGTTAGCTTGTAATTAAACCATTATATTGATAAAATTGAACAAAAGTGAACGCTCGAAAATTTTAGGGGAATACATGAAACCAAATTATATTAGAAAGCATTGCCATCAACGGCATCAAAGAATATATGATTCACTACCAGGGCGAACTGAATCGACTATTTTTTAAGTTTCAAAAAAGTGAAAAGCAAAACTGGTTTTATAGATAAAAATAAGCGGAAATATTAAGGAGAAACCTATGGATAAAAAGTATCAGGCTTTGTTTGAACCATTTATGATTAACAATCTTGAGCTTAAGAATAAATTCTTTATGGCCTCAATGGCAATTCCAGGCATCGATAAACATGGTGCCTATACAAACGACGCCATTGAGTATTATGTTACCAGGGCAAAAGGCGGTATCGGACTTATTATCACTGGTGCCAACTGGGTGGCAGACAACATTGAAAAACATGAAAACCACATTTTTCCATCTCCGACTACTGACCCGGATACTTATAAAAATACAGCAATCGATATGACCGATCGGATTCATGCTTTCGGCTGTAAAATATTTGTGCAACTAACTGCAGGTCTTGGATGCTCAGCGGGACCTCATTGGATCGACGAAACGGATTCCGCTACACCGACAGCAATTAAAAATCGATGGGATCAGAGTAAATCGTGCAGAGAATTGAAAACAGCGGAAGTCGAACAAATTGTCACTGGATTTGTCGAAGCGGCTAAAATCGTTCAGGCCTGCGGCTTTGATGGGATTGAAGTCCATGAAGGCGATTTGTTGGATTGCTTCGCAATGACGCTGATTAATCAAAGAACAGATAAATATGGTGGAGATTTACGAGGAAGACTCCGCTTTGTAATAGAAATTGTTCAAGCGATAAAAGAATCCTGTGGTCAGGATTTTCCGGTTATCTTGCGTTTTAGTATCAAGAGTTATGTCAAAGCATTGCTTCACGGTGCTTTGCCGGGAGAAGATTTTAAAGAATTGGGACGCGATATTGATGAAGCCCTAGAAGCCGCTAAAATTCTTGAAGAAGCTGGATACGATGGGTTCGATGCTGATGCAGGCATCTATGATTCAGGGTATTGGGCACATCCGCCAATGTATTTTGAGAAAGGTCTGTATTTACCTTTGACCGAGCAGTTAAAAAAAGTTGTCGGTGTTCCTGTTATGGTGGCCGGAAGAATGGATGATCCCGACATGGCAGTTGAAGCGCTGACAAAAGGTAAGCTTGATGCTGTTGGATTGGGAAGACCGGTGCTAGCGGATTCCGATTATCCAAACAAATTGAAGAATAGCGATATCAAGGATATCAGACCATGTCTAGGTTGTAATGATGGGTGCATTGAAATAAATTTGATGGGTGGGCGTAGTTCCTGCTCCGTCAATCCGGAATGCAACCGCGAATTGATTGTCAGTATTGAACCAGCAAAAGAGAGTAAAAAGATTGTCGTTGTTGGCGGCGGTCCGGCCGGCTTGGAAGCAGCCAGAGTAAGCGCACTACGCGGTTATCAGGTCACTCTTTTTGAAGCAACTGATCGTCTTGGTGGCAACCTTAAATTTGGGGGTATACCGGTTTTCAAAGAAGACGTTCGAGCACTGATTGCCTGGTATGAGACTCAGCTGAATGAACTCAAGGTTGATGTTAAACTGGGTACAAAAGCAAATAAAGCGAATATCGATGCCCTTAAACCGGATATTATATATACTGCTGAAGGTTCGAAACCAATTGAATTAAAACTGCCGGGCATCGACGGCAAAAATGCTACTAATACCATCGATGTGCTGACTGGGAAAACGTATGTTGGACCAAAATGCATCATTATCGGTGGCGGTCTGGTTGGCTGCGAAGTGGCACTTCATCTAGCAAAACATCGTCATAAGATTATAATCATAGAAGCATCAACCGATATTTTGAAAACCGGAACGTCAATAGCACCGCCAAATGAGCGGATGCTTCGTGATCTTCTTGCTTTTTATAAGGTTGATATTGTAACGAATGCTCAACTCACAGAAGTGACACCGACAGGTGCTGTCATTACAGTAGAGGGACAGGAAAGAATCATTTCTGCCCACCATATCATTGTTGCTGTCGGCTGCAAATCAAACAGTTTGCTGTATAATGAACTGAAGAATGATTATACTCAAATCTACAAACTTGGAGACAGTCAAAAAGTAAGAAATATCAGAGGGGCAATTTGGGATGCCTTTGAAGTGGCTCGGACAATTTAATTAGAAGAGACAATGGTCTCCATCCCAAAGGCAGATCAAAAGAAGGCTGTTTTGTTTTTGATCGAGTTTTGGGCGAGATCATGAAACTGATCGTACATCGTTTGAATGGAGGCATTAGGGGAAACATTCAACTCATCTTTCAGCAATATTTTTAAATAATTGTAGTGTTCGATAAATGATTCATAATCATTTTCATAGATATATACTTTAAGAAGCAGTTCATGAAATTTCTCGTTAAGATTATCCAGATGAATGAGTTTAAGTAATACTTTTTTTGCACTGAAATAGTCGTGCTTGTAAAAGTAATAACGAGCTACACAAACCGCGATTTCTTCAAATCTTTTATGGTAAAGGACCAATCTTGTCATAGCCCATGAATAGCCGTTTTTTGATAGATAATCACCCTGGTACAAGGAGATAGCATTTTCTATAGATCGTACGGATTGTTCATCAAGACCATTAAATGGTAGAACCGTTTTTTCAATCAAATTTTTTAGTTCTGAAATATCAGAGTAAAATGTTGGTAAATTATAAAAATAATAACCATTGGTGAACTGAAGATTCAAAGATATACCTGCTGCTTTCAAGTCTTTTTTCAGGTTGTATAGCGTAGTATGGAGATAAGTGTTTGTTTTTTCAATGACAGTATCAGGCCATAGGGAATTGCAAATTTCACATTTCGAAATGAAATTTGTCTCTGAATGGAGTAAAAATGCGAAAAGTTCTTCAGTTTTAGTGGTTCGCCATTTGAGTGGAATTTCATGGCCTATGCTGATTACTTTAAACTTATCAAAAAAATACACTTGGGGCAAATTGTTTTTATTAACAGGTTGAAATTGTTGTTTTCGAATGATTTCATTTTGTTTGCGTAGTTTATAAATCAATTTTTTTTCATAGTGTTTTCGTTTAGTAATGTCTCTGGAAATACCAATGAGTTCAACACCCTTGGTTTCTTCATTGAAAACAAGTTGAGTGGATGTTTCAATAATGATGATTGAGCCGTCTTTGCAGAATTGTTCATATTCGTTGACATCAAAGACGATTTCATCACTCCGGTCACCAGCAAGAAAACGTTGAACTCGCTTGAAACCGGAATTTTTTATTTTTTGTAGAGATTCTATCGTTAAAGTATCTTGAAAATTTTCTTTCATTGCCTCTTCAGCTGTTACCCCTCTTAATTTATAAACGGATTGGCTGACATAAAGATATTTATATGTATTAACGTCTAAAACCCAAATACACTCCATGGTATTATCAAGTAATTTTCGAAAAAACTTTTCATCTCTGACGGTTAAAGGACGATCGTATAAATCATTCATTAGATTCACTTCTTTCAATAATATAAATATTTAAGCTTTTGCTGTTTCGAAATTGTTTTGCGGTATACGGTATAATTTAAAAAAAAGTAAAATATAGAGAAAAAATGGCTGCATATTTTGAAATGAGTCAGGAACATTTTATCATGTGTCTTAATATGAATCGTAAAGATAAAATTGGAGAGATAGTCCAATCATTGGACACATTCTCCAATGAAATTCAGATCGTCATCATTGGCACCATCTGAAACGAGTTGATGTGTTAAGTGCAGTCAAAGAGTGAAGACCAGTTACTGTGTATCGACCATGGTGAAAGATTCTAACTAATCACGATAAAAAAGATTTTGCGAAATAGCAGGTAAGCTATTAAGTAAAATCTTTTTTTCATCGTGATTATTATTTTTCAAAAGGGAATGAATATTGATCCAAACCAAGTTCGGCTTTAATATCCAGAATATCTTTGATTAAAGCATCATTGACAGGAACGCCTGTGTCTTTTCGATCCAGCCACTTGTCGTATTCTTTTTCACCGGCGGTGTAAATTTGATCCTGACCCGGCATTTTATCTGAATTACGAAGGTCTCTCAAAATATCTCCGGTGGTCTTTTTAAAAGCATCCGGTTCGATGAAATTGTCAATGTTGATGGCAATGAAGAAATGACCTAAATGGTAAGGCTGCGCATTTCCGTTTGGATCAAAGCCTAAAAGACCTTTAAGGAAGGATCCGCCCTGAAGAGCCGCCGATAAAATTTCGACGACGGTGGCGTAGCCGTAGCCTTTGTATCCGCCAGTGTCTTCGCCGATTCCGCCAAGTGGAGTCAATGCGGCTTCGCCTTTAACCAAATCGATGAGGATCTGTTTAGTATCCGTACGGCTGTTTCCTTGTCGGTCAATAACCCATCCTTCTGGAAGCTCTTTGTTTTCCCGATCATAAACTTCAATTTTACCTCGCTGGGAAACGGAAGTAGCGCAGTCGATGACGAATGGGAAAGGTTCATCACTTGGCATACCAAAGGTAATCGGATTGGTACCGAGCATATTTTCAACTCCAAATGTTGGAGCGATGGATGGTCGTGCGTTGGTACCAGTTATACCGATCATGTTATTTTCAATGGCCATTAAAGGATAATATCCGGCAAATCCGTAATGAGTTGAATTTCTGACGACTGTCATCCCCATGCCGTAGATTTTGGCTTTATCAATGGCCATCTGCATGGCTCTTTTGGCGATGACATGGCCCATGCCGTCGTGCCCGTCAATGACAGCCGTGGTGAAGGTTTCTTTGACGATTTCAAATTCTGTTACCGGGTGCTGAATGCCTTTTTTGATTCGGTCATAGTAGATTGGTTTTAATCGTCCAATTCCATGAGAATCAATGCCTCGTTTATCAGCAGTGATCAGGATATCTGCACAGACTTTCGCGTCTTCTTCAGGAACGCCAACGCCTTTAAGGGCATCCGCCATAAAAGCTTCCATGGTGTCAAAGGGGATGGTGTAAGTGGTTTCGTTTTTCATTAATGGTTCTCCTCTTGTAATTAGTTTTATATGTAAAATTTAATGGTTTATTACAACTTTATCAACATATGATGAGGTTGCAGCATGAAGCGCTCCGACGTAGTCACATCGAAGGCTGATAATATCGCCTATATCATAGGAAGTTTCCGCATCCGTCACATCGATGATCAGATGATCAGAGCTGGAACCTTCAATGGTTAAACCCGGCAATAGGGGGAACAGGTGATCAGGATCAGTGTCCTGTCGGCCCAGTCCGCAAACCGCCCGGCATCGGATTCCGCGGTCTTTAAAATCCGGAATTTCGCCAAAGGCATTTCTGCCAATTTCACCGATGGGGTAGGTGGGTTTATTCTGAAGCTCTATGATCTCAACATCCAGAATAAACGCATCTTGATGAAGGTAATCATAGCACTCATAATAAGCGGATTCTCGCCCAAAGAGAATAACATCTCCGCATCGGAGATTATTAATTTCATGGGGAATGATTTTGTTTTCAATGAGATAATAAGCACTGGAATTTCCGCCGGAAATGATTTCGCAGGGGAGTTTGTATTTTTCTTCTAGGATGTGTTTAACTTCAAAAAAAGCTTTGAATGTAGCTGGAGTCGGAATGGTTGCCCCGACACAGGTCGCGTTGGTTGCAATCCCCCGGAGTTTGATGTACTTCATGGACAAAATTTCCTGAAGCGTCTGATCAAGCGTCATGAAAGATTCAGCGATCAGTTTTTCTATTTCAGGGTTTGTCGGGTGACCGTCTCCGATGAAAAGGCCTTCACGGAGGTCGCCAAGATCGAGCATGTATAGAATTCCATGGGTTCTGCCCTGAGCTTTTGCAGCTTCATTTAAAAGGCGAATGGTTTTAATCTCGCTGTTTAGGGACAGATTGGAATAAGCAACTGTTTGATTGATCTCACTAGGCATGGGAATGCGTATGAGCCATTTTTCACAGGGTAATGTTGCCAGTTCTTTCAAATTTTTTATTCGGGAATCACCAATGGCGGTGGCACCGCCATCCAAAAATGCTTGGGCTATTTCCACATTACCGCCAACACATTTGGTTACGGCGGTAATAGTAACTCCCTGTTTTTTTGCACGGGTGAAAATGGCTTTTGTATTTTCAATAATCTTTTGTTTGTTTATTTTTAAAAGGGGATACATGAAAGGCTCCTTTGCAGTTTTCTGGGGTATAGTATACCATAAATATTAGGCTGTTTCATAAAAAAAAATTTTTAAAGGAATCTAAGTGATAAAAAAGGCACAAATCATTGACAGTTTTGGCCCCCTTCTTTATAATTAGTGATGAAGATCGTTAGGAGACAAGATAAAGTTCGTCCTTTATTGGGTACGGATTTTTTTGTTTTGAATAAATTTAGTAGTTTAAAGCGAGCAAATGGAGGAAATATGTCAGCATATGATCATAAAAAGATAGAGGAATATTGGCAAAAGTATTGGGAAGCGAATGAAACCTTTCGAACGGAAGACAATTCAAAAAAAGAAAAATTTTATGGGTTGGTTGAATTCCCATATCCGTCGGGGGTTGGCCTCCATGTCGGTCATGTCCGAGCTTATACCTCGCTTGAGGTTATTGCCAGAAAACGGCGTTTAGAGGGATTTAATGTCCTTTTCCCAATTGGTTGGGATGCGTTTGGCTTGCCGACGGAAAATTATGCAATCAAGACGGGGAGACATCCAAGAGAAGTAACCGATGAAAACATCGCGGTTTTTACTGATCAGTTAAAACGGATTGGTTATTCTTTTGACTGGAGCAAAGAAATTGATACCACGGATCCTAAATATTATAAATGGACGCAATGGATATTCCTGCAATTATTCAAACACGGCTTAGCATTCAGAGATCGCACCTATGTTAATTTTTGTAATGGCTGCAAGGTTGTTCTTGCTAATGAAGATTTCAGAGATGGAAAATGTGATCGATGTGGCAGTGAAGTTGTTCAAATGGAAAAAGATGTGTGGTTTCTTAAAATTAGAAACTATGCAGAAAGACTCCTTGATGGCTTGGACGAGGTTGATTATTTACCACGAATTCGTTTGGAGCAGGAAAACTGGATTGGAAAATCAGTAGGTGCGGAAGTGGAGTTTGCTATTGCCGGACATGATGATGTCCTTCGGGTATTCACTACTCGACCGGATACTTTATTTGGGGCAACTTTTATGGTCATCGCTCCAGAGCATCCGTTGATCCAGGAACTGGCTGAAGAGATAAACAATATGGATGAACTGGTTGATTATCAGGATAAAGCAAAACGGAAAACGGAGTTTGAACGGGTGCAGTTAGCCAAAGACAAAACCGGGGTACGTATTCAGGGTGTTCAGGTGATTAATCCGGTTACGCACGCAGAAATTCCCATTTTTCTTGCGGATTATGTCATGATGGGTTACGGAACCGGTGCCATTATGGCGGTACCGGGACATGACAACCGTGACTGGGAATTTGCAAAGAGATTCGATTTGCCAATCATCGAGGTTATCAAAGGGGGGGATGTTATTGAGGCGGCCTATACGAATACTGATTCTGGCGAGATGGTTAATTCCGGATTTTTAAATGGTTTAGAAGTCAAAGATGCCATTAAAAAAACCATTGAATACCTTGAAAAAGAAAACCTTGGGAAAAAGACCATTAATTATAAAATGAAGGATTGGGCTTTCAATAGACAGCGTTATTGGGGGGAACCGATTCCGATTATTCATTGTCCAAAATGCGGAATGGTACCTGTGCCTGAGAATGAACTGCCATTGGAATTACCGATAGTGGAGAGCTATGAGCCGACGGATAACGGGAAATCACCGCTTGCAAATATTCCAGAATGGTATGAAACGACTTGCCCTGTTTGTGGCGGACCGGCGGAGCGGGAAACGGATACCATGCCTCAATGGGCTGGTTCCAGCTGGTACTTTTTAAGATACTTCGACAATGAAAATGACGAAGCGTTTGCATCCGAAGAAAAAATGAAATACTGGCTTCCGGTAGACTGGTACAACGGCGGGATGGAGCATGTCACACGACATTTGCTTTATTCACGTTTCTGGCACCAATTCCTTTATGATATTGGCTGTGTTCCCACAAGAGAACCTTACGCAAAAAGAACAGCTCAGGGTCTGATCTTAGGGAATGACGGCGATAAAATGTCAAAATCAAAAGGAAATGTGGTTAATCCCAATGAGATTATTGACGCTTATGGAGCAGACACTCTGAGAACATACATTTTATTTATTGGCGACTACGAAAAATCGGCACCCTGGTCTGATAATGGCGCAAAGGGCTGCCGACGGTTCCTTGATCGTGTCTGGAAACTCCAGGACATCGTTTCAGAAGAAGAAGGCTACGGCAAGGCTTTAGAGACTGCTATTCATAAAACAATAAAAAAAGTCAATAATGATTATGAAGAAATGAAATACAATACTGCCATTGCCGCTTTAATGACAGTGTTGAATGATTTTAACAAAGAAGGCAGCATTACGAAAGAGGGATTAAGAACCTTTATTTTACTTCTTTATCCGGTTGCACCTCATATCACGTCGGAAATATGGCAAAAGATGAAAATGGGCGGAACCATAGACGAGGCGGCATGGCCGCAGTATGACGAATCAAAAACAGTGGACAACGTCATCGAAATGGCTGTGCAGATTAATGGTAAAGTCAGAGGCACGATCACTTTACCAGTGGATGCTGACACGGAAACCGCTAGAGAAATTGCCCTTAACCAGGAAAATATTCTGGCTTATACCCAGGGGAAAACCATTATTAAAGAGATTTATGTACCAGGAAAGATTTTTAATATTGTTGTGAAATAGGAAAAATTATGAAAATTATTCATTTATATACTGATGGCGGTTGCCGAGGTAATGGCAAAGAAGGGGAAAACATGGGCGCTATTGGTGGAGTGCTTATGTATCCAGACAAGAGTATTAAAAAAGAATACAAGCGTGCTTATGAAAATACCACCAATAATAAAATGGAGCTATTAGCAGTCATCGAAGGACTTAAGATGTTGAAAGAACCCTGTGAAGTCCATATTTTCAGTGATTCAGCCTATGTTGTCAATGCCTATTTGCAAAACTGGATTGGCGGATGGAAGAATAAAAACTGGACGAGAGGAAAAGCTGGAGAACTGAAAAACAAAGAACTCTGGATGGAACTGGATGAGCTGGTTAACGCCAACAAAGTTACTTTTCACAAGGTCAAAGGCCATGCAACGAATCCTTACAACAATCAGGCTGATTTGCTTGTGAATCAGGCGATGGATGATCATATCCTATCAAAATAAAACAAACAAAAAAAGACTTAAACCGGATCAAGGGTTTAAGTCTTTTTTATTACAGAAAATTAGTCTTTATTTTCAGAGGTAATTCGTGATCGCCTTTTTAATAGGAATCAATTTTACAAATAAACTCATTAAAAGGACATTATCAGACCTTTATCATTGGAATAATAGGTTGTTAAGCCATGCATCGGAAAAATATAAATTTCTTTGAGATTAAACCGCTTTTCAAGGAGATCTTTTAATGTTTCCGCCTGGCTTAAATTATTACAATGAGTAATGACCACTGGAAACTGTTCATGTATTTTTACTTTCTCTTCCACCATATTGACCATACTGGATAAGGCTTTTTTTACACCTCTTATTTTTTCGACGACTTCAATTTCGCCTTTTTCAGTCGCACGGCAAATTGGCATAATTGAAAGGGCAGAAGCCACAGCACCTGCAATACGACTCATTCGTCCGCTTTTAACAAGATTTGAAAGATCCTGTAGTAAAAAAAGGAGAGTCAGTGTTTTCTGATAGTCGGAAAGCTTATCACAAATGGTTTCGAAATCATATATTCCGGCTTTTAGCCAATCTCTAAGCTTCATGATCATTAAAATCATGGAAGTAGAGGTTGCCAGAGAATCAAACAGTCTGATCCTTTTATCATTGCATTCTTCAAGGACCATATTAGCAGCAACTCGGGCACTGTTAAAGGTTCCGCTGAGACCAGAAGTAATGGTGATCACATAGTTCTCTTCACTTTTTCTGAGTTCTGCAGCAAATTCTTCTGGAGCAGGGCAGGCTGTTGACGATGCTTCTTTATATTCTTTCATGGCAGCAATGAGTTCCTTGGTATTCAAGGATTCATCATCAATAAATTCATGATCGCCAACAATGATTTTTAAAGGGACGACTGAAAAATCAATATCTTCTTTTGCTAAATAATTTAAAGGTAAATCGCAGGAGCTGTCGCTGATAATTCGTGGTTTCACTTTATTTTCCTCATTTCATCTTAATCTATAAATAAGTGATAATTATATTGTCAAATATACCTTGTTATAAAGAACCTTTTTGGATGAATATTAAAGAGATTCTGCTAAATACGAAATCGAATCAACTGAATTCAATTGTGTCAAAATATCTTCAGTAATTAAAGAGGTTGCATGACCATAAAATATTTTATTTGTTGCGCTTTTCATGGAAAAACGTTTGAGCTCATTGTCTTTAAGAGCTTCAATGGCGAGAAATAATTCAGAGATGTTATTGGCCACAACAGCTGCGCCTTGACGCTTGAACCACAGAGCATTTTCGCCTTCTTGCCCGGGAGTAGGATTGTATAATATAACAGGTATGTTTTTTGCAACCACTTCACTTAATGTGATTCCGCCAGGCTTTGTTATCATTAGATCACCAATACTATAAAACTCGCTAATATTTGATACGAAACCAAAAACTTTTGTATTTTTGAAAGCTTCAAGGGATAATTCCTGTTCTAAGCTATGATTATTCCCGCAAATTACAAGGGTCTGCAGATTCTCGATGCGATCAGCTCGTCGACAGATTTTTTTAATGTTTTTTAGGACCCCATAGGTTCCGGCAAAAATAATTAAAGTCATTTTGTTTGAGTCTAAATTATATTTTTTGATAAGCTCATGACGATTTTCGTGGGTATAAAAAGCGCTGCGAAGAGGAATACCCGTTTTTAATATTTTGCTTTGAGAAATTCCTTCATATAGAAGCGAATTTTCTACATTTTCACAGGCTATATAGTAGCGATCAGTGTCTTGATGTATCCAGGCCATCGGGATGCAAAAATCCGTCACTACTGTAAAGACCTTAATATCCGGGTAAAATTCCTTTTTCATAATGGACGAAATTGTATAGGGGTATGTGTTTATGATACAGTCCGGTTTGAATTCATTGATCATTTTCATTAAGGTTTTATCAGTAAAATGCCAAAGATTATAGATGAATTTTTTGTGCGCATTATCCTCGCAATCATAGTAAATGCGTTTATAAAAATTACTTCCTATTGAATAGGAAAGCAAATAGGATTTCTCAATAAATCGATTGAGAGCTGGGTTGGTTTCATTAAATAAATCCCTTACTGAGACACGATGTCCCCTTGATTCAAAACCTTCCTTAAGGGTGTTGGCTACCATTTTATGGCCAGATCCGTGGGAACAAGTTAAAATTAGAATGCGTTTAGGTTCTATCATGGCAATCCATCCTCTCCAGAGTTTTGATAACAAAAATCTCCATAAACTGATATCTTAAGTTTAGAGAAGAATAATTAGATTTTGATTAGAAATAGATTTTATTCATCAAACTCAATACCTAATATGCAGATATCATCTGCAGGTGGTTGATGACGGTTAAATTCTATACAGCTATTAATGATGTTTTTACCAATTTGACTAATTGGGAGGTGAGCGCTGTTTTTAGCAATATAGATTACGCGCTCAATGGAAAATTCTTCGCTTTCAGGGTTTTGAGCATCAACGAGTCCATCTGTGAAAAGAAGTAATTTATCTCCTTTTGAAAAATCAAGAAACATGTCAAAATAATTCATGTCTGGCATAAATTGTTGAAGACCCAACATGGGAAGACTGGGTTTCAGCAAATCAATGTGGTGGTTGCTTTTTATCAGAATGGCAGATGGATGACCGGCATTGGCAAAACAGAGCATTTTTTCTTTGGGATCTAAAACTAGGGCGATCGCAGTAAAAAAAGTGTTGTCCATTTGCTGACAAATATCTGATTCGATTTGTTTAAGGACTAAGCTGGGGGATTGGTTGATATAGTCGTCCTTCATAGCATAGGAATAACTTAATTTAATCATACTGGTAATCATAGCCGCATCGATACCATGTCCCGTTGCATCTGCAATCAGAAGGCTGATTTTTCCATCCTCTAAAAAATGAAAGTCATAAAAGTCTCCGCCAACTTTTCTAAAAGGCCTGAGATAACTATAGAAATGGTAATCATCAGAAATAAAAGACCCAGGGGAAGGAATAATCTTGCGCTGTAGGTTTTGTGCAAATTCTAATTGTTTATCAAAAAGAGCAACAAGTGCTTTGTAATGATCGGAATTATTCAAATCAAGACCTCCTAAATTTATTAAAACCAAGTATACCATATTAAATTTTAACTTGTTAGAGGGATTTCTATAAAAATGATTGAAATTATTGAAACTAACCATTATAATGAAAATATCAAAATGAAATGAGGTGTCTAAAATGATTGAATTTGTATACGGTTCAAAAGGAAGCGGAAAGACAAAGAAAATGATTGACATGGCAAACACTGCACTTGAGACCTGTGAAGGAGATGTCATTTTTCTTAACGACAGAGACAAATATCGAGTAAAAGTAGATACTAAGATCAGATTTATAAACATGGAAGAGTTTGGAATATCCGGAGTTGATCAACTTTTTGGATTTCTAAACGGTTTAGTCGCAGAGAATTACGATATTAAAATGGTGTTTATTGATAATCTATTGCGTCTCATCAATGCTGAAAAACCTGCTGATGTTTGTGGTATGGTTGAAAAAATTCAAAAAGTTAATGAAACTCATGAAATCAAGTTTGTACTTAGCATAAGCTGTGCAGAAGAAGAAATGCCTGAATGTGTTACCAATTTAATATAAAAGATGAGACTAGACGAATCTGCTTAGATTAAACAAACGGATTCGTCTCTTTAATCTTTTCAAGGAAAATAATGAATGCAACAATAAATGACACTTATACCATATAATCTGTTTGGCTAAAAGAACATTATGGTGAAAAATAATAGACGAGCTTGAAGCTCGAATGAAGCAGAAAAATTCATGTTAGGGAAGATGCTTTCTTGATATGAATAATAAGAGGTAAATATTTTGGGTACTAAATATTGGCAAGAATTTCTCATCCCTTATCATCAGGCGGTAGATGAGATTGTATTAAAATTTAACAGTCTTAAAGAGCAATATGAAAAAATCGGAGAGTACTCACCGATCGAATCCGTTTATGGTCGGGTAAAAAGCGTATCCAGTATTTTAGAGAAAATACACAATTATGGGGTTGATATCGAATCATTAGAGGATAACATTCAAGATATCGCCGGTGTTCGAATTATGTGTCAATTTGAAGAAGATATTTATGAGGTTGTTGAACTTATTAAAAAGAGATCTGCCTGTGATATGGAAATCGTTAAGGTGAAAGATTATATAAGTGAAGCAAAGCCCAGCGGATATAAAAGTTACCATCTCATCATCCGCTATCCTGTTTTTAGTGTCGCCGGTATTCAACATTTATTTGTTGAAATACAGATTCGAACTTTGGCCATGAACTTCTGGTCTATTATTGAGCATTCCTTAAATTATAAATATAAGGAAAATATTCCGGATGAGGTTAGGCTACGGCTTGTCAATGCAGCCAATGCGGTAAATGATGTGGATCATGAAATGTCTTCTATCCGAGAGGAAATTCAAAATGCACAACGTCTTTTTGGCCTGAAATCAAGCTCGGTAACCAGCATTCTCGACAATATTGGATATTTATACAAGCTCAATCAGGGAGAAAAAGCATCCCGGTATGAGAAAATATTTGATGATTTGTTTGAACAGGAAGATATTATTCAACTCATTCTGCTTAGAAAAGAATTAGAGACAGAAGTGAATACAATAGAGTCTGAAGCATAAGAAATAAAAAATAGGTTTGTGAAAAAAGGGCAGTATGTTATAATAAAACATTGTAAAAACATTAAAAAAGAATTTAGGAGGTTGTCGATGTCAGGACATTCAAAATGGTCGACTATTAAAAACAAAAAAGGAAAAATAGATGCTAAGCGTGGTCAGATATTTACCAAATTAGCGAAATATATTGCTGTTGCATCCCGGGAGGGTGGACCCGATCCCGATATGAATGCAAGATTAAAGGAAGCGGTTGCCAAAGCTAAGGCAGCAAATATGCCGAATGACAACATCGACCGAGCAATAAAAAAAGGTGCAGGAGAACTACATGGAAGTATTTACGAAGAAATCAATTATGAAGGTTATGGTCCAGGAGGCGTTGCAGTCATTGTTGAAACCCTCACCGATAATAAAAACAGAACTGCGGGGGATGTGCGGCACGCGTTTGATAAAAACGGAGGAAATCTGGGAACCAGTGGCTGCGTCGGCTTTTTATTTACCAAAAAAGGCCAGATTATGATTGAAAAATCTGATAAGTTTGATGAAGAGGATTTAATGATGATCGCCCTGGAGGCAGGAGCTGACGACATTGAAACTTCTGAAGAAGGTTATGAAATCAGCACCGAACCGGAAGATTTTGGACAGGTGTGTGACGCGCTGAAGGGAGCAGGTTATGAACTTACTTCCGCCGAAATTGCTATGATCCCATCAACAGAAGTTGAATTGGATGATCCCGATGATATTAAGAAAATGCTTAAAATGATCGACATGTTTGATGATAATGAAGATGTCCAGGAAGTATGGCATAACTGGCCGGGTGAAGACGATGAGTAAGGATACTCTTTTTAAGAGATTTAAAGATGTGGTTCTTTATGTCGTTTTTTCAATGCTTTTGATCTTTTTGATGTCCTCATTTGTAATTGAGAATGTGTATTCTGCGGCGGATCAGCTTTCTATGAAACCACAGGGCATAGCAACGGTATATTCCATTGCCATTGGAGCACAAACGAATGGTTCAACAACCAGTAAAGATGGAGACAATAAAACATCTGAAATTCAAACCTCTGATGGGACTACCGTTGTAATTACCGAATATGCCCTTGGAGATACGAATGACGAGATTAAGGATTATACCCAAGTTTTATATGCACTTGGCTTTTTAGCAAGCCAGCCAACAAATCAGATCACGGATGACGTTCAAACAGCTATTAAAACCTATCAGGCAATGAAAGGTCTGGATCAAAACGGAAAACTTGATCGCTCTACCATTATTTCTTTGGTGGCCGAAGACATTAAATTTGAAAAAGGCAACAGCGGCAAAATGGTACAGACCTATCAGCAAATTCTGGTTGACAAACAATACTTGGCGGCGGATAAGGCGACGGGAACATTTGATGATGCCACTGAAACCGCAGTGAAGGCCTTCCAAAAAGCCAACAGTCTTACCGAAACGGGAAAGATTGATGCAAACACAATGAAAGCATTAGATGCATTAAAAAAATAAATTAATGAGCAGATATTTAAGGTCAATTATTTTTCATTGTGGGTTTGCAATGGATAAAATGATTGGCCTTGAAATTTAGACATTTGGCATTTGAAACAATTGTTTACAAAAAAATGATATAATGTTGTGATTATTAAGTCAGTAAGATTCTTTTGATGGTAGATGAAAAGAGGATAAAATGAAAGTTGTTACACCAAGTGAAATGTCCGTTATGGATCGTAACGCTATTGTCGCAGGCACACCTAGTATTGAGCTTATGGAAAGAGCTGGACAGGCTTGTGCGGAATTCATCAAGAAAGATATTGATCAAAATTCCTTGATTATAATTCTTTGCGGGTCGGGAAACAATGGCGGAGATGGTCAGGTCATTGGCCGGCATTTGGCAAAAGAAGGTTATATGGTACATCTTTTTATGACAGAAAAAGAAGAAAAATTATCTGATGACAGTAAGATAAATTTAAAAAAACTGAAAGAAAATAATATTCCGGTACGCTATTTACTAGAAGCATCAGATTTTGAAGTTTTGAAACAGATGCTGTCCAAAGGGACCCACATCATCGATGCCATTTTTGGAACAGGATTAGAAGACAAAAGTCTTCCGGAAAAGTATATTCGCCTTTTTGATATGGTTAACGATTTTAAAGGTGAAAAGATAGCCATTGATATTCCTTCCGGATTGCGGGGAGATATCGGTCTCAGTCTTGAGAATGGTATTTTAGCGGACAAAACGATTGTTATCCAAAACTATAAAACTGGCTGTTTGTTGAACGATGGTCCTGATCATACCGGTGATACCGTTGTTGTCGATATCGGAATCGATGAGAACAGCATTTCCAATGAAAAATACTATATTCAGGAAAAGAATTTGAAATTTCCCCAAAAAAGAAAAAAGAACTCCCATAAATATGACTATGGTTCCGTTGTAGTTATAGCCGGATCAAAAGGAATGAGTGGGGCTGGCATTTTATCGCTTAATGGTGCATTAAAAAGCGGCAGCGGGTTGGTTACCTGTTACGTTCCCCAAGAAATCTACATTCCCGTGGTTTCCCGTGCGCCGGTAGAAGTGCTGATCAAGACTTATGATTGCAACATCACTGAAGATGATATCAAAAGCGATAAAAAAAAGGTTGTTCTCATTGGCCCTGGCATAGGAAGAGGAAAGAATTATAGTTTCATTCTGGAGCATCTTCTCGAAGGGTCTTTACCGGTAGTTATTGATGCTGACGGCCTTTTTCATCTTGCCAAAGTGATTGATTATCTAAAAGAATCTAAAACACCGGTGGTTATTACACCACATTTTGGAGAGCTTTCAAAACTGATTGATGTGCCTTGTGAAGAAATTATCAACGATCCGATTGGATATGGTCAGAAATTTGCGATCGAGTATCAAGTAGTGGTGGTTTTAAAAGGATTTCGTACGATGATTTTTGGAACTAACGGAGAAATCTGGTTTAATTCTACGGGAAACCCCGGCATGGCAACCGGAGGGAGTGGCGATGTGCTGGCAGGTATGATCGCTGGCATTGCCGGACAAAATGTCGATTTGTTTGAAGCGGCAAAAGCCGGTGTATACTATCATGGAAAATCAGGTGATTATTATGCTTCTCATTTCGGACAAAGCACACTTACCGCCCACGATATTATTGATTCCTTGAAATACGTATTGAAATAATTAAAACAAATTAATAAAATCGGAGAAATAGGGCCATGTTGATCCTGTTTCTCCGATTTTTATTTCCGTTATAATCAGAAAGACTAAAATAGTTCCCAATAATAACCTTGTAATAAAGGGGGCTATTAAAGCTTCAGTCTGGTCTTGATTCTTTCAATAGCCTCTTCGGTGCTCTCCTTGCTTGCAAAAGCAGTAAGCCTAAAGTAGCCTTCTCCACTTGGACCAAAGCCGGCTCCTGGGGTACCAACGATACTAACATCATGCAGCAGTTTGTCAAAGAAAGACCAGGAATCCTGTCCCTTTGGTGTCTTTAGCCAGATATATGGAGCGTTTACTCCTCCGAAAACTTCAATGCCGGTGCTCTGGATACCTTCTCGGATTATTTTGGCATTGGTCATATAATAGTCAACAAGCGATTTGATTTGTTGCTGTCCTTCCAGGGTATATACGGCTTCAGCGCCTTTTTGTATAATGTATGGAACCCCATTGAATTTGGTGGTCTGTCTTCTGTTCCATAACTTGTTGAGCTCAATTGCTTCACCAGAGGCGGTGTACCCGAGAACTTCCTTGGGGACAATAGTATATGAACATCTTGTTCCAGTAAAACCGGCATTTTTTGAAAAGCTTCGGAACTCGACAGCCACTTCTTTGGCGCCTTCAATTTCATAAATACTGTGTGGAACATCATCCTCCTGTATATAGGCTTCATAGGCGGCATCATATAAAATGATGGATTTGTTATCTTTTGCATAATCTACCCACTTTTTCAGTTCGGTTTTTGATATCGTTGTACCGGTGGGGTTGTTCGGGAAACATAAGTAAATAAGATCAACCTTCTCATTTGGCAGTTGTGGTATAAATTCATTCTCAGCAGTACATGGCATATAAGTGATGTCTGTCCATTTGCCATCGGTGCCGAGACTGCCACTTCTTCCAGCCATAACGTTGCTGTCTACATAGACAGGATAAACAGGATCGGTAACAGCAATTTTATTTTCAAGACTAAATATTTCCTGAAAATTTGCAGTATCGCTCTTGGAACCATCACTTACAAATACCTCGTCAATATCAAGGCTGATTCCACGAGTGGCGTAATCAAATTCAATAATTTTTTCAATGAGAAAATTGTAACCCTGTTCAGGTCCATACCCTCTAAAAGTTTTTTCATCTGCCATTTCGTCAACAGCTTTGTGCATGCTGCTGATAACCGCTGCAGGTAACGGTCTGGTGACGTCTCCAATTCCAAGTTTGATGATATCTGCATCTGGATTCTCAGCTTTATATACATCCACCCGCTTTGCTATTTCAGAAAAAAGATAACTGCCTGGTAATTTAATATAATTTTCGTTAATTATTGCCATAAGATTCTTCCTTTCAATCGATAATAATAGGTTTCTTTGCTATTTAAAATCAGTTGTCGTCCAATAGTATTCCTAATTAGCAATACTATACACTTAATTTAATTTCTTGTCAATAATTTTTTAATAAATAAGTTGTGCAGACTATTAAAAAAATATGATGTTAAATAAAATTAATTGCATTTAACATCGTTTGGTGGTATAATTTATAAAATAAAAAATGAATTTAGAAATATACTAATGTGACATCAAGAAAGGTGTCTCAACTTAACGAGGAGAGTCAATGGATTCAAACAATGAAAAAAAATGTTCGCAGTTAGCATGTAGTTTTAATGAAAATGGGCGGTGTCCTGACATGGATGTATTAAGAAATCCATGGAGACAAACTGGTTGTATCTTTTTCACAAACAAGAATGTGCGAACTGATGAAATGAACAACGACTAAGGCACCCAAGGGTGTCTTTTTTATATGATAAACAAATAATACAGTAAAAGTTTAATATTCATAGGAAAATCAGTATTATCTGATCGGTATAATATTATAAATTTAAGGAAATTCGGATACAATGATAATAAATAGATTTCATTATTTTTGTTTATAATTCGGATTACTTATGTATGAAAATAATTAGGTTTAAAAAAAAGATAAGGATATAAAATATTATATGAGCACATATATTGTAGAAATATTAATTCAAACCGTTATTGAAACACTATGGCTTACCGGGGCGATCATATTAGTTGGATTGTTCCTTGAGGTCATACAAAAATACACCATTCGCAATTTTCAAAACAGCCTGGGAAGAAATACTGTTTTGGTAACAGGTATTATTGGCACTCCGATTCACGAACTGAGCCATGCTTTGTTCGCATTGCTGTTTGGACATAAAATTATAGCCATAAAATTATTTCAGCGACCGGATCAGGATGGGGTAATGGGCTATGTGAATCACTCCTTTAACAAAAGGAATCTTTATCAGAGAATTGGAAATTTCTTTATCGGAGTGGCCCCGATTTTAGGAGGAATACTGGTTATTGTAGTATTGATGTATTTACTGATTCCTGAATCGTTTGCAGCTTATACAAACATACTTGCTGGGAGCTTAAACGCCCAGACAATCAGCGATATTAATCTGGCAGGAATTGCAAAAAGTTATTGGGGTTTGATAAAAACTATATTTTCGTTTGGAAATTTTCAGAGCATCAGTTTTTATATTTTCTTATTTTTGGCAATATGCATTTCGTCTCATATGTCATTGAGCTTTGCAGATATAAAAGGAAGTTTTGATGGTTTGCTTTCTATATTATTAATACTGCTTTTACTCAATGTTTTAAATTTACAACAATTTGCTATACTTCCGTTTAATATGATTCAGTACAACATCATCGCAACAGGCATTCTGATGATCAGTGTCATTTTTTCTGCTGTTGCTTTTTTAATCAGTTTTATCTTGAGATTGGTTGTACCAAGATAAACAGATTTATTGACTTTCACTCAATGGATAGGATTCGATTTTTTTAATCCACTTTTTACTACGTAGTCGATAGATGCACCAGACAGATTTGATAATCTGGTCTACTTTCAAAAGGGTGTATATCCAAAATGCTGGCAAGTGCCAAACCAAACCTGCCAATGCACCTAAGGGAATGGAAGCAACCCATAAGAAGATAATGTCAGCCACCATTAGGAACTGAGTATCCCCACCGCCTCGGAGCACCCCTTTGGTTAAAATGCTGTTAGTAGACTGAAAAATAACAATAAAACCGACAGCAAACATCAGTTGCGACGTAAGATGTTGAGTTTCTTCCGTAATGTTGTAGCAGCTAATCATGGGTTGGCTGATCAGCCAAATCAGTAGGGCTCCAAAAACGCCCACGGCAAGCCCTAAATACAAAAAGGTTACCCCTTGTTGCTGGGCCTTTTCCTGATTGCCTTGGCCTAGGGTATGTCCTGTCATAATGGCGCTGGCATTAGAAATCCCCTGAATAAAAACAGTGCTGAGCTGTTGTGTTACCATGGTGATGGCATTGGCCGAAACGAAGCTGACCCCAAGTCTTCCGATAACCATGGTTACAGCGCTATTGCCGAATGCCAGCAAGGCGTCACTCACCAATACCGGAATAGCAACGTGAAAATATTCCTTGGAAATATCCCGGCATTGCGTAAATAAATGTCTGATTCGAAACCTGATTTTTTTATCAATAAAAAATAAATAGCCACAGATAAAAGAAAATTCGAAGACTCTGGCAATGAGTGTGGAGAGGGCAGAACCTTCAATACCCATTTGGGGAGCCCCGAAATTTCCAAAAATAAACAGATAGTTAAAGAAAATATTGATTAAGAAAGCGCCAATAGACGAGAACAAAGGAAGTCTCACCTGACCAACACTTCGCATCACAATGGTGGATGTAAGGGATAGCCCCAGCAGTGCATAACAGGGAACCGACCATTTAAAATATTGGGCTCCATATTGAATAATCGCCGAATCTGTGGTGAAAATACCCATAATCGTCTTTGGTGCGAAAAAGGTCGCCAGAGAAAAGATAAGACTCAACACAAGACAGATCCGAAGCATGACGGTAACCGTCTTTCTTAAAGAATCTAAATCCCGCATTCCCCAGAAACGCGAAGTCAGAACAGAGGCTCCCATGCCAATTCCCATGCAGCAGATTTGAAAAATCATAATAAACTGATTCGCCAGGGACGCTGCCGACAACTGCATTTCCCCGAGAGATCCCACCATCAACGTGTCGGTCATATTCACACCGATGGTGATTAAGCTTTGTAATGTGATTGGAATAGCTATAGCAGCCACCATTTTATAAAATGATTTATCTCTGATAATTTGATTGATAGGTCTACCTCCAAATGTTTTACAGTTTAATTTCCTCTTTGGGTTCTAAAATGAGCCTTCCTTTTGATACAAAGCTTTCCGCTTTTTTTCGATCAAACAAGACGCCCGGCTCCATATGAACGGGAATGGTGTGGACAGCACCAATGATTTCTGCACATTGAGAGGCCTCTTCCGGGTTCATATTAAAAATCCCGTCGATGGGCAGCAACGCATAATCGAGTTTTTCTTTAGATATAACGTCGTTCATATAATCAGTAAAGGAAGTATCTCCGGATGCATAGATTTTAATACCATCCAGTTCGATGAGATAACCGACACAATGGTTTTTATCGTGCTTAGCGTTGTAAGCCGGCACCGCCTGAATGGAAATGTCATCAATCTTTCGGCTTCCGTAAACGCCGCTGCTCAGGATGGTTTCCGGTCGCAGGACAGTACAGCCCTTTTTTTGGTGCAGCAGTGACAATTTGTTATGGTCGG
>JGI24143J45723_1000198_pt1 | contig 32501 bp, 33 predicted proteins | sample BarGraIncu00432A_FD_45723 | JGI IMG/M metagenome (IMG submission 45723) | reverse complement strand
TGTCAGAACTTGATATTATCCTCTGTATTAATAAAATAGATTTAGCAGATAGCTTTGAAGTGCAGAATATTGTTGAGCATTACAGAACTATTGGTTATCAGGTCATTGCCATATCTGCTAAAGCTGGTATTGGTATTGATATACTGCGTAGTAAGTTACAGGGAAAGATTAGTGTATTTGCTGGGCCATCAGGGGCTGGCAAATCCACAATTTTAAATAATGTTGAAACAGGTCTAACCTTAGTAACTGGTGAACTCAGCGAAAAAATTGGTCGAGGTAAACATACGACTCGATTTGCACAATTATTACCTCTGTCGGGGGGGGGCTTTGTCGTTGATACTCCCGGTTTTAGTTTTACGGAGTTTAATGACTTGACGCCAAATGAGCTTATGCACTGTTTTCCTGAAATATCCGAAAGAGTATCCGGGTGTAAATTTAGCACTTGTGTGCATTGGCGAGAACCCCAATGTGCAGTAAAAAAAGCCGTCGCAGACGGACAGATTGATGAACAACGCTATCAAACGTATCTTGCAATATTAGAAGAAATAAATCTAAATAAGAAGAGGTTTTGACGATGATCATTAAAATTGCACCATCCATTTTGTCTGCTGATTTTTCTGTGTTAGCAGATGATATAAAGAAAGTAGAGGTTGCTGGGGCTGATATGATTCATATTGATATTATGGATGGTCATTTTGTACCCAATTTGACATTTGGCCCACCAATTGTAGCATCTATTCGTAAAGTAACCAACTTATTGTTTGATGTACATCTTATGGTCAATAACCCTCAAGATTTAATAGAGCAATTTGCTAAGGCAGGAGCGGATATATTAACGATTCATGTCGAAACAACGACACACTTGCATAGATTAATTCAAAACATAAAAGAACTGGGATTAAAAGCGGCTGTAGCTCTTAATCCTTCAACACCATTATCCATGATTGAAGAAGTCCTCGATGATGTTGATATGGTACTACTTATGACTGTGAACCCTGGTTTTGGTGGTCAAAAATTTATTCCTAAAATGATTAATAAGATTACTAGATTAAGAAAAATGATCAATGAACGTAATCTAACAGTGGATATTCAGGTTGATGGTGGGATTAATGCCAAGACTGCTCGGCAGGTCATTGCTGCAGGTGCGAATATATTGGTAGCAGGGTCAGCCATTTATCAGTCTGATGATATTGAAAAAGCCATTCATGAGATTAGAGGGACTTGATTATTTCTGTCAATACTGGTACTATATATACATAATTTAATAAGTGAGCCTTTGGGGCAAGGTGAAAAAGAGAAATCTTTTAATTCCTTACCGGCGGTGACTAGCCCGCGAGCCGTATGGCTGATCCGGTGAAATTCCGGAGCCGACAGTATAGTCTGGATGGAAAAAGGTTAATATTAATGTGCGTTTGAGAAAACGCCACCTTAATATTGGTAAATTGTTTACGTAACAATTTCTTTTATAAGGTTTAATATTTTTGCTGCTTTCCCTATGTTCTATGAGGCTGTTAAAAAGCGTAAAAACTTTTTAAACAGCTTATTTTTTTGGGCTTCAAATAAGGGGTATTAAGACTTGTGTATAAGCTGGTTTGCTTTATGGAGGGATTAATTGTGGATGAGAAATATATGAGACAAGCTTTATCAATAGCTGAATATGCTATTGGTCGCACGAGTCCTAATCCAATGGTAGGGGCTGTTATAGTGCGTGACGGCCGAGTTGTTGGACAAGGTTGGCATAGGAAAGCTGGAACACAACACGCTGAAATTAATGCGTTGCAGCAAGCCGGAGATTTGGCCCAAGGTGCCACCATGTATGTGACATTAGAACCTTGTTCCCACTATGGAAGAACTCCGCCATGTGCTGATAAGCTAATTTCTGCGGGTATCAAAAAAGTAGTTGTCGCTATGAATGATCCTAATCCGCTTGTAGCTGGGAGAGGTTTAAAAAAATTGCGTGAAGTTGGTATTGAAGTCGTAGAAGGTGTACTCTCTGTTGAAGCCGCTACACTTAATGAAGTATTCATTAAGTATATTTCGACTCAAATGCCCTTTGTCGTTTTAAAAAGCGCTACATCCCTTGACGGTAAAATTGCTGCTTATACAGGACATTCACAGTGGATTACTGGGCAAAAATCTCGAGAATGTGTTCAAATCTTAAGAGATTGTTATGATGCTATTTTAGTTGGTATTGGTACAGTACTCGCAGACAATCCTAGTTTAATCACTCGGTTGCCATATAAGGGCGAAAATCCAATTCGGATTATTATTGATAGTAGGGCACGTACTCCACTTGATAACCATGTCGTGACCGACGGTTTAGCGCAAACGATCATTGTAGTCACTCATAAGGCTCCTCAAGATAGGGTTAATGCACTGCGTGCATGTGGTGTTGAAGTACTCATCGTAAACGAAAATCAGAATGGTGTGGATTTGCGTCAATTATTTAAAGCTCTAACTGTACGAAATGTTACGAGTATACTCATTGAAGGTGGCGCGAGTATTAATGCTTCAGTATTAGGAGAAAACCTCGTGGATAAAATTTATTGGTTTATTGCACCTAAAATTATTGGGGGACAGAACGCTTTAGGACCCGTTGGGGGACAAGGCGTAGCTGATGTAAACCAAGCATATATGCTTGAGGATATGAATATTCAGCATATTGGGCAAGATATATTAATTAGCGCTTATATGCGCAACCGGGAGGGACGAGATGTTTACCGGGATTGTGGAAGAATTAGGTAAAGTGAAAAGCGTGGCACGTGGTGCTAAATCTATACGTTTAACTGTCATGGCTAGTACAGTGTTAAGTGATGTAAAAACAGGAGATAGTATTGCTGTAAATGGGACATGCCTGACTGTCGTAGAATATGCTGAAAAGTGGTTTACTGCTGATGTTATGCCAGAGACAGTTGAGAGTACCGCAGTCGCTAGTTTCCAAATTGGTGATATTGTAAATTTAGAACGAACCTTACGCGTTGGTGACCGTTTTGGTGGTCATATCGTAAGCGGACATATTGATGGCGTTGGATTAATTGTTGCAAAGTATACAAATGATAATGCGATTGTTGTAAAAATTAAAGCTGGCCCTGAAGTTATGCGCTATATTGTAAAAAAAGGATCGATTGCTATTGATGGAATAAGTTTGACAGTAGTTAACTATGACAGTGATTGGTTTACCGTATCTCTTATTCCTCATAGTGCCGCGATGACAACTTTGGGATTTAAAAAGACTAATGATTTCGTAAATCTAGAGGCTGATATGATAGGGAAATATGTAGAAAAATTATTAGGCTTACATTCAGCTCCAATTAAAGGTAAGACTAGTACTATTGGAATGAATTTTTTACAGCAACATGGTTTCACTATATAGAAACTTAAAATGTGGAGGTATTATAATGAAATTTAATACAATTACTGAGGCTATTGAAGATATAAGAAACGGTAAGATGGTTGTTGTGGTCGATGATGAAGACAGGGAAAATGAAGGTGACTTGTTAATGGCCGCTGACAAAGTAACTCCTGATGCAATTAACTTTATGGCCACTTATGGAAGAGGACTTATCTGTGTGCCTATAATTGGCTCGAGACTAGATGAACTTGGTATTGGTGCCATGGTGAGTGACAATACGGATAATCATTGTACCGCTTTTACAGTATCGGTTGATATACATACAACAACAACAGGAATTTCAGCTCATGAACGTGCTGACACTATTATGGCTATGCTTGATCCTAATGCCTTACCTGAGCATTTTAGACGACCTGGGCATGTGTTCCCATTGCGGTACGTAGAAGGTGGAGTACTTCGGCGTGCTGGCCATACAGAAGCAGCCGTTGATTTGCCAAAACTTGCTGGATTATACCCAGCTGGTGTTATTTGCGAAATTATGAATGAGAATGGTACCATGGCGAGAGTACCTGATCTAGAAGAATTTGTTATAAAGCATAATCTGAAAATAATTACAATTGCTGAATTAATTAGCTACCGTAAAGCTAATGAAAAATATATTATGCGTAGTGCTGAAACTACAATGCCAACTAAATATGGCAATTTTAAACTCATTGCATACGAAAGTAAACTTGATAGTCTGTGCCATATTGCTTTAATAAAAGGTGATGTAGCGGGCAAAGAAAATGTGCTAGTACGTATACATTCTGAATGTTTAACTGGGGATGTATTTGGATCATTACGTTGTGATTGTGGAGATCAATTAGCTATTGCTTTAAAACGTATTGGTCAAGAGGATGCAGGCGTTCTCGTGTATATGAGACAAGAAGGTCGTGGTATTGGTCTTGCGAATAAAATGCGTGCCTACGCTTTACAAGATCAAGGCAAAGATACTGTAGAAGCCAATGAAATATTAGGGTTCGCTCCAGATTTAAGAGATTATGGCATTGGGGCTCAAATATTAGTTGATTTAGGCCTTACTAGCATTCGATTATTAACCAATAATCCAAGGAAAAGAGCTGGATTAGAAGGGTATGGCTTAAAAATTTCTGAACGGGTACCCGTAGAAATTAAAGCTAATCGTTTTAATCAACGTTATTTATCAGTAAAAAAGACTAAATTAGGGCATTTGCTCAAACAATATGGGGAGGAATAAATAATGGTACAAGTATTTGAAGGACAGTTAGTTGCTGAGGGGTTAAGAATGGGTATAGTCGTGGCACGGTTTAATGAATTTATTAACAGTAAGTTACTCGATGGCGCCTTAGATGGCCTTAAACGACATGGCGTGAAGGAAGAAGATGTTGAAATTGCTTGGGTTCCTGGTGCTTTTGAGATCCCTTTAGTAGCACAAAAGATGGCTGAGAGTAAAAAATACGATGCCGTTATTTGTTTAGGAACAGTGATCCGAGGTAGTACGTCTCATTATGATTATGTGTGCTCTGAAGTCTCTAAAGGTGTCGCCCATGTAGGAATGGCGACTGGTATTCCTACGATTTTCGGTGTACTCACAACAGAGAGCATTGAGCAAGCCATTGAACGGGCTGGTACAAAAGCGGGTAATAAAGGTTTTGAATGTGCAGTAACTGCGATTGAAATGGCTAATTTATTAAAAGATATTTAATGGTATCCTTTATCTTTGTCTAAAGACGTAGATGGTGCGGTACGATTGCTAGATTAATTGATCATGTGATTGAATTTACTAGATAGTGAAACAGGGCAAGTACTCATGCCTGAGTGGCTATAGGAGGTTGTATGGAAGATCATATTATAAAAGCCACGACAACAGGTGGTGTTAGGGCTTTTGCGATAGTTACTACAAACTTAGTCGAAGAGGCGAGGAAACGTCATGATTGCTACCCTGTGGCGATAGCTGGACTGGGACGTACAATGACAGCAGCATTACTCTTGGCCGCTAATCTTAAAACCGATGAGAGTATTACCATTCGTATTGCTGGAAACGGTCCTCTTGGCGAAATTATTGCAGATGCCCATGCTAGCGGTATTGTTCGGGGATTTGTCAAAAATCCACATACCGATTTGCCACTACGTGGTATTAAACTTGATGTTGGTACAGCGGTTGGTACTGGTCAGATCTATGTTACTAGATTTACGGGTATGAAACAACCGTTTACAGGGAGTGCACAACTGGTGAGTGGGGAAATTGCTGAAGATGTTACCCAGTATTTATTTGTTTCAGAACAAACCCCCTCAAGTGTGGCACTTGGTGTTTTAGTTCAGCCCGATTTGACTGTGGGGGCTGCTGGTGGATTTATTATACAAGCTTTACCCAATGCTGATGATGAAGTATTAAGGCAAATTGAAAAAAATATTGCATCATTGCCACCAGTATCACAGTTAGTCAGTGAAGGCAAAGATGCTGCTGGTATTATCAATATGATATTTGCCGAATTACCAGTTACGTTATATGAAAAATCCCCTGTACAATTTAAGTGCCTTTGCTCTCATGAACGAATACAGGATATGCTAATCAGTCTGGGTATTGAAGAAATTAACGATATTATCATAACTGATGGGCATGCAGAAATTTGTTGCCATTTTTGTGGAGAAAAATATCAATTCGCTAAAAGTGATCTAGAGAAAGTCATCTCACTAATAAAAGAAAAGAAATAGCAAAAAACAAAAGACTGGGAATATTCCCAGCCTTTTGTTTTTTGCCACAATCATAACTTATATTAATTTACGATTTTAATTAGATAGCACGTTGAACTTTACCAGAACGTAGGCAACGAGTACAAGTATTAATTCGTTTAACTTCACCGTTAACAATCGCTTTAACCCGTTGGATGTTGGGTTTCCAAGTGCGTTTAGTTTTTAAGTGAGAGTGTGCGACATTATTACCACTAGTTGGACATTTACTGCAGATATCACAAAGACTTGACATTTATTCCACCTCCTTTGATGAAGGACGAGACATCCTTATCACAATAACATTAATATCTTAGCACAATTTGCCTAGTTAATGCAAGGCCTATCTTTTATAACATTAGTATTATAGCTTTTATAACTAAAAGACGGAAACACGAATGCTTTGGCAGGAGTTATTGTTACATATATTGAAATAAAAGCAAATAGACAATGATGGGAGGCGTAGTGAATGATTACCAGAAAAACTGCAATCATCCAAGTACTCCGATCACATCCACTGGCCCGAGATATTTTTGCCAAACATGGTATGGGGTGCATAGGATGTATGGGGGCAACGAATGAAACAATCGAGAATGGTGCTAAAATGCATGATATTAATGTAGAGGCATTATTAAAAGAATTAAATGAATCATGTGTGGTAAAATAGGCAAAGTAACTCTGCCTATTTTACCACATGAGAAAATATAGCACCCTATTATTTCACGTAAAAGCCATTAAGGGTGACCTAAGTCAAATTTCATGAGTCGATCAAGCACAATGTGTTTGATAAAAAAGTTTTAGAAATTTATGCAGGTGATAGTTTTGAATGATTTCTTGACAAAGAGTATCCAATATATCAAGGGTGTAGGTCCTTATAAGGCAACTCTGCTAACTAAATTAGGTATATTTACGATTAGCGATTTGCTGGAACATTATCCGCGCCATTATGAGGATCGTAGCCAACTGAAAATGATAAATGCCCTATGTGATGGACAAATAGATACTTTCAAGGGAACGGTAACAAGTATTAAGGAAAGTAAACCGCGTACTGGTTTAAAGATTACGAAAGTGAGTGTTAGTGATTGCACGGGAGTCGCGCAATTAGTGTGGTTTAATCAGCCTCATGTCAAAAGAAAATATCAACCTGGAATGGAAGTTATCGTATCAGGTAAAATTAAAAGTCTTTATCAAATTGAAGTAACAAATCCGGAAGTCGAGATTATGGATGGTTCATACGTTATAGATACCGGACGTATTATACCTATTTATAGTGCCATTGAAAGCATTAATCAACGATTTCTACGAACGATCATCAGTCAAGTGCTAAAGGATAATCAGGATAATTGTGAAATATTGCCCAATACTGTAATGAATCAATTTTCCTTGTTAGATCGCAGGTTAGCTTTTCAAAACATTCATTTTCCCCAAAGCTTTGAGATGCTTGAGAGTGCAAGGAAAAGACTTGTATTTGAGGAATTATATTTATTGCAATGTAGTTTGTTGTTTTTAAAAAAGCAACGCCGAAGTAATCATGTGGGGATAAAGCATGGACTTGACAGTTCATTGTCTGTTCAAGCACAAAGGCAACTGCCTTTCACACTGACTGGTGATCAAAAGAAAGTGTTAGCTGAAGTTAAGTGTGATATGGAAGATGCCACGGCCATGCAACGGTTGATTCAAGGTGATGTAGGTTCTGGTAAGACGGTTATAGCAGCCCTAGCTCTTGTTAAGACGGTGGAAAATGGTTATCAGGGTGCTATGATGGCTCCTACTGAAATATTGGCTGTACAGCATTACAAGACGTTGTCAGAGCTGCTTTCTCCACTTGGTATTTCTGTAAGCTTACTGACTGGTAAATTAACGCGCCGAGTTCGTGAACAAGTCCTAAATAAACTTAAGGATGGTTTGGTGGATGTAATCATTGGCACACATGCCCTTATCCAGGATACTGTTATATTTAGTTGTTTAGGATTGGTTATAACTGATGAACAGCATCGGTTTGGTGTTCATCAACGGAGCATATTCCAGGAAAAGGGCAATACTCCAGATGTATTGGTGATGACAGCGACACCAATACCGAGGACAATGGCTTTAACAGTCTATGGGGATCTTGATGTATCATCAATCAGGCAATTGCCACCTGGGCGTAAGCCGATAAGGACTTTTGTCCGTAACAGTGGTCGCCGACAGTTAGTATATCAATTTATAGTAGATGAAGTTAAAAATGGGCGACAGGCTTATGTGGTTTGTCCTTTAGTCGAAGAGTCCGAGAAAATTAATGCACAGTCAGCAGTTGAGTTATATGAAGAACTTGTACAAAGTGTTTTAAAGAATATAGCTTGTAGTTTAATCCATGGCAAAATGAAAACTGTTGATAAAGATGCTGTTATGAATTCTTTTTATAGTGGAGAAATAAAAGTTCTCGTGGCAACGACGGTTATTGAAGTTGGTGTTAATGTACCAAATGCGACTGTAATGGTTATTGAAAATGCTGAAAGATTTGGTTTAGCTCAACTTCACCAACTGCGGGGGCGTATTGGTAGAGGCCAATATCAGTCCTATTGTATTTTATGTTCTGATAATAAAAATATTGAGACACAAGAACGTCTCACACTTATGACCAAAATTAGTGATGGATTTATACTTGCCGAGGAAGATTTGAAATTACGTGGGCCAGGTCAATTTTTTGGCACCCGACAGCATGGATTGCCTGATTTGAAAATTGCAGATATTTCTAGAGATCTTGATATTTTTATTGAAGCTAAAAGTGCAGCTGAGAAGACGGTTGCTCTACCTGATGAATTTAATAGCATACGCTCAGTTTTGAAGCAACGATTTGGACAAGATAATCACTCTATAGTTTGCAACTAATTAGCTTGTCTAGGAAATAAAAAAGGCGACCACATGATCGCCAATGATGGGAGAAGAGAAAATTCACACCATAGTTATGCTACATGCGCATCCTATTTATACAAAAAACTATAAAATATTTTAAATTATTTTAATAATAATTAGCACACACTATTATAAATAATATAGTAGAGGTGATAGTCATATGGAATTAACCTGTTATGATAAAATACTTATTGATGTTGCTGAGGGATGTCAAGCGTTTGAGCATATTATTACTGCCATGGGATATGGATACTCATTGCTTAATGTTTCTTCAGAGGACTTTGTTCGAAGGTGCAATGACTGTGTAAATTGGCAAGAGGGTGATTGTGAAATCTTCCAAAGTGAGATACACTCTTAAAAAAGTTATGATTTCATGGTCAGGAAAAATGATTACTTCAGTCTTTATATTGCTGTTGCTGTTGCTNAAAATTTTCATATAAATGAGATTTCAGCTTTTTTATGTTTAGAATATGCTTTTTCATATTAATGGTTGCAGGAATATTGATAGATATAGCGAATGAGAGATAAGGATGAACACACAAGAGGGAGGTTATATTATGCCAATTGTACAGATTGATATGATCGAACGCACTGTAGAACAAAAGCGTGAATTAGTAAAACAGGTTACTGAAGCAATATGCAAAACAGCGAATTGTCCTGCTGAAGCAGTTACTATTGTAATTAGAGAAACTACAAAGCAACATATAGCAAAAGCTGGTATCTTAATGTCAGATAAATAAAGTAATATCTAGTCTAAACATCCTCATTAGATTGTTAATGAGGATGTTTTTTATATAGGGACGTTATTTAAATAGTTTTGATGCTAAACTTATTTTGAACTTGAGTATTATAGTTTCTAATCAACGTAGTACGATCGAAAAACATCGTCATGCTTTTATCACGCTGGCGGTGTTTTTGAATTGATGAAATGGAAAACAATATCAGGTTCTTTTTGATTTCAGTACCAAGGATAAAAAAGTAGCTCTACTGTTATCTTATTAAGAGGATAATAGTAAATTAGCGCGTCATATTGATCGAGACCATCAAAATATAGGCTATTTATCATATTTTAATGTAACATTTGACAGATAAGTATATGTTGTTGTGTGTAAAGTTTATTAAGCTTTGGAATACTAAATATAAAAAGGAGAATGATGAAATGCAACGCTGGTTGATAAATAGTATCATAGTTATAATTATTGTAAGTCTCTTTTCTACTATTGGTCATGCTTATTTTATGCCCCAGGTTGATAACTTAGAGAGTTTACGTCTAGTGGCAGCTACACAAGTTTTTGATGATAAGGGACAACTTATTTCTAAGCTATTTGAAGAAAATCGCATTGTTGTATCAATAAATAATATGTCACCATATATACAACAAGCGATAGTGGCAAATGAAGACAGTCGATTTTATACTCATTTTGGAATAGATCCCATTGGTCTAATTCGTGCTATAGTAGTTGATTTACGTGCGGGTAGCTTAGTTGAGGGCGGTAGTACACTGACGCAACAATTAGCAAAGAATATGTTTCTAACTCAGGAACGCACTTTTACGCGTAAAATAAAAGAACTGTTTTTAGCGATTATTATTGAACGAAAATTCTCAAAACAAGAAATTTTACAAGCTTATCTAAATCAAGTATATTTTGGTGAAGGTGCGTATGGAATAGAAACCGCAGCTCAGGTTTATTTTGGTAAGCATGCGAGTGAGCTTTCTTTAGCTGAAAGTGCATTACTTGCAGGCTTGCCTCGCGGTCCTAATATTTATTCTCCATATATTGATAGCAAATCCGCTCTAGAACGTAGATTTACCGTTCTTGAGGGGATGGTGGCTCAGGGGTATATCACGCAAGGACAAGCTGACCAGGCGCAAAAAGAGCCAATAACCTTAGTTGGTAAAAAAAAGCGAGCTATACAAGCTTCCTATTTTCTTGATTATGTAGCCAAAGAATTAGTAGGACGTTATGGCGCTAATCGTGTATATAAAGGCGGCCTAAAGGTTTATACAACAATTGATAGTAAAACCCAGCAAGGAGCTGAAGCCGTTTTAGGCCAATATCAAGGAGCAGTACTCGCTCTTGATCCGCGTACTGGATATATTAAAGCCATGGTAGGTGGTCGTAATTATGAAGAAAGTCAACTTAACCGAGCTTTAGTAGAAGTCCGTCAGCCCGGATCTGCGTTTAAGCCTTTTGTTTATGCAGTAGCCATTAACCAGGGATTAACGTCAAATGCAATAATTCTTGACCAACCAATTAATATCGCAGGATATGCTCCGCAAAATTATGATAAAAAATACCGTGGTCCAATCACTTTGAAAAAAGCACTTAGGTGGTCGGTGAATATCGCCGCAGTTAAGCTAGGGCAACAAGTCGGTATTAGCAAAGTAATTGACTTAGCTAAAAATATGGGTATTACTACTTTAGTGGAGCAAGATGATAATTTGTCAACTGCACTAGGTGGATTAACGCAAGGTGTAAATTTATTTGAGCTAACAACTGCTTATACAGCGTTTGCTAATGGGGGAATTATATCAAAACCAGTGGCTGTTTTAAAAGTTCTGGATGAGAATGATCAATTGCTTGAAGAAGCACATGTAGTTCAACAATCAGTGCTTAGTGCCGATGTAGCATATATTTTGACGAATATGATGCAAGGTGTAATTGAAGATGGTACAGGTACACCAGCCAATATTGGACGCACTGCAGCCGGAAAAACAGGTACAACTGATGGGTATGAAACGGCTTGGTTCATGGGGTATACACCTGAAGTATTAGTTGGTATTTATGTAGGAAATGATGACCGAACACCGGTAGAAATTTCAGGAACGCAAGTAGCTGGTCTGTGGGGAAGTATGATGTCTAAAACTCTAACCAATACTAACCCGTCAGAATTTCTTGTTCCGCCTAATATAGTAACTAATGTACCAATCTGTGCAGACTCAGGAAAATTAGCTACGCCTGGGTGTCCAGAAATTGAATATAGTGCTTTTATTAGAGGTACTGAACCCACAGTTTCTGAGACTCGTATGCGACCTAATTTACAACAAGAAGGTAAAGACGAGGTGCCTGTGAAGCGTGAAGAAAAGCCACGTTGGTGGAAATTACCCTTGCCACGATTGCCCAGCTTTTAAAATTATGATATAATATGTACGAAACTTTTAAATAGATGATTCGCTAATGTGTAAGGAGACTATATGTATAGTGCGTAATAGAATAGCGGTATTAAATGTAATGATTGATGTTGTAACCATGAAAGAGGCTGTGCGTAGAGTAGAACAATTTATTAATGAAAAAAATGCTCATTTGGTAGTCACTCCTAATGCGGAAGTGATAATGATGGCTAATGAAGACAAGTCCTTAGCACAAATTATTAACAATGCTGATTTAGTAGTGCCTGATGGAGCTGGGGTAGTATGGGCAGCACGTTACAATGGTGATATTATGCCTGAACGCGTTGCTGGGTATGATTTGGTGCAAAATTTACTATCTGTAGGCGCCACCCAGAAATACCGTTTTTATATGTTAGGCGGTGCACCTGGTATTGTTGACAAGGCTAAGCATGAAGCTGAAAAATCTTATCCTGGTGTCCAAATAGTGGGTACACGTCATGGATTTTTTACAAAAAACGATGAACTTGAGATAGTAAGTAATATAAAAGCGAGCCGACCCGATATTTTGTTAGTAGCACTTGGCGTACCTAGGCAAGAAAAATGGTTAGCAGACTATCGAGAGCAGATTGCAGTACCTGTAGCTATAGGGGTTGGCGGTACATTTGATGTAATGGCTGGTGCTGTGCGACGGGCACCATTATGGATGCAAGAGTCTAATCTAGAATGGCTATATCGTCTTATATCTGAACCTAAGCGTGCTATTCGGATGTTAGCTTTGCCTCGTTTTGTTATGCGAGTGATAATAAGTAAAAACAAACAAAATAATGGCTTGTTAAGATGATGGGGTGGATGAATGGTTAAAGCACCTATAGTTAAAGAAGGATATATATATATTGCCAGTCTCGCATTTGTTACAGTTGTAGTATATTGGTTTATTGGTCAATATTGGAGTATTATTCCAGCAGTTCTAATGGGGTTTATTACCTTCTTTTTTCGTAATCCCAATCGGGTAATACCTAGTGATGATAGTTTAATTGTATCGCCTGCTGATGGTAAGGTGATGAGTGTATGTGAAATATATGATGATCTGTTTTTAAATGAAGTAGGCATTAAGGTAACTATTTTTTTATCAGTATTTAATGTACATGTGAATCGCAGTCCTATTGCTGGTGAAATTAAGTTTCAACAATATACTTGTGGACGTTTCCGCCCAGCTTATAAGGAATCTGTTGGGTGTGAAAACGAGCGACATTCTATCGGATTAGAAAATGATCATTTACGCGTATTAGTAACGCAAATAGCTGGGGTTTTGGCTAGACGTATTGTTTCTTGGGTAACATTAGGAAGTATATTGCGGAAAGGCGAAAGATATGGACTTATAAAATTTGCATCCTGTACAGAAGTCATTGTGCCTAAGACAGTAGAAATACTGGTGAAAAAAGGTGACAAAGTTACAGGTGGTGAGACTGTTATAGGGAGGTTGCTGTAATGAAAAAAATAATTCCCACTGCTTTAACTACTTTAAATTTAATTTTAGGTATTGGTGCTATTATTGCAACCTTTAACGGAGAATTTTATCAAGCGGCGTTATTTATATTTGCTGCAATGATTAGTGATGGGCTAGATGGTAGAGTCGCAAGGTATTTTAATGCAAGTAGTGAATTTGGCAAAGAACTAGATTCCTTATGTGACCTAATATCATTTGGTGTAGCACCAGCTATTTTAGCATATGTGTTTTTACTAAAAGATTTACCTGGAATTATTGGTTATCTTATAACAGCGTTTTTTGCAACATGTGGTGCTTTACGATTGGCTCGTTTTAATGTTAATACGAGTGTTGTTAAGGGGCATTTTATGGGATTACCAATTCCAGCAGGTGGTTGTTTATTGGCGACATTTGTTATGCTTGGCATTAAGCCACCCGATTGGATATTTGCTATCATGGTGATTGTCTTTGCTTATTTAATGGTAAGTACGATAAAATATCCTGATTTTAAAGGGCAAGGTGAAAGAATTAATTTTATTCCACTATGCATAACCATACTTGTTTCGGGCTATATCTTATTTAAGATAAATTGTTCTATCGGTTCGATGTTGTTTGTACCATTCTTTGCATTTGCTTTATTTGGGATATTAAATACTTTATGTGGCTTATTTGAAGGTAAACCAGCTACTAAAATAAAGTAAAGCTTATAAAAAAGAGTATCCGTCTATTTGGATACTGATTTTTTATGAGCGACTGAAAAAGCAAGATATAAATTTATTTAATAATTTGTAACTTGACAATGTATATGTTTTAAAAATACAATAGTATTTGTGTTTTCAGAATAAAATACATTCATTACACGTAAAAAACAGAATCTTAAAGGAGCTAAATCCATGAACTATATCTTTGATTATATAATGATTCCAATGCAACTCATCATTATATTTTTTACGATCTATTATTTTATTCTTGCGTTCTTCGGGTTTTGGCGCAGAAAAAAATATGATACATTAGATCCAGAAAAAAGCTTTGCAGTCATTATTGCTGCTCATAATGAAGAACAAGTAATAGTGCAGTTAATTGAGAATTTGTTTGTTCTTAATTATCCGAGAGAATTTTATGATATATTTGTTGTTGCCGACAATTGTAATGATCGCACTGCGCAATTAGCTCGGGATGCAGGAGCTATTGTATATGAACGGTTTAATTTGGAAAAACATGGTAAGGGTTATGCAATGGAGTGGATTTTTGCTAAATTGTTCCGCTTGGAAAGACAATATGATGCGGTTATTGTTTTTGATGCCGATAATCTTGTTCATCCTAATTTTTTGCAACAAATGAACAATCACCTTTGTAATGGCGAACAAGTGATTCAAGGTTATCTCGATGCGAAAAATCCACATGATACATGGATTTCTGGTACTTTTGCCATTTCCTTTTGGCTTTCCAATCATATAACGAATTCGGCAAAATATAACCTTGGACTTTCCAGTGTATTAGGCGGTACTGGGATGTGTATTTCCACTGCAATATTACAAAAATTTGGGTGGGGAGCTACATGCTTGACGGAAGATGCAGAATTTACTATGAAAGTATTGCTCGAAGGCACNCGGACGACTTGGGCACATGATGCCATTGTGTATGATGAAAAACCATTAACCTTTATGCAATCTTGGAGACAACGCAAAAGATGGGCCCAAGGACTGTTTGATGTTGCAAGTCGCTATATTCCTAAATTAATTGTAGAGGGCATTAAGCGGCGTGATGTTCGCCTTTTAGATGGAGTCTTGCAGCTATTGCAGCCATATTTTTTAATTTTATCTGCTACTTTTCTAGTACTAAACTATATTTGTTATATTGTTCCATTTTATACTAATATTCTATTTAAAATAATACCAGTAGAGGTTTGGACACTGATAGCGATTGGGCAATATGCTTTTCCAATCATTATACTAGCAAAAATTCGAGCGTCCTGGAAATCGTGGATTTATCTTATTATGTACCCACTCTTTATCTATAGCTGGATACCAATAACAATTGTAGGCTTTTTACATCGTAATGAACGTGAGTGGAGTCATACTAAGCACACACGCAGTATGAGTTATAAAGATGTTATGCTTACCCAAGATAAAGAATTTCCCAAAGAGGATTTTTTATCTAAGCAAGCGGCAAAATAAGAGATGAGTTAAATACTCATCTCTTATTTTACAAAAAAGAAAATATACATATCATATAGGAGGGTAAGAAGTGTTTGAATTAACAATTAATGTTAACTTTGAAGCAGCTCATTTTATTAATAATTATCCAGGAAAGTGTAGTCGGTTACACGGTCACAATTGGAAGGTTGAAGTTAATATTTATGGTAGTAAATTAGATGAATTAGGAATGCTCATTGATTTTCGCGATTTGAAAGAAACTGTTAATGAGATTATGCTAAAATTAGATCATTATTGCCTAAATGAAATTGAACCATTTTATAAAATTAATCCTACTGCAGAGAATATTGCTAAATATATATATGAACAACTTGGAGAAACTCAGAAATTTGATCAAAATGTAAAATTGCGTTCTGTACGGGTATGGGAATCTCTTAACTCAGCTGCAGCATATAGCCAGGAGGTTTAATTATGAGTGACACAATCAATGTGATCGAAGTGTTTTCATCTATTCAAGGTGAAGGCCAATATGTTGGTTATAGACAAGTCTTTTTGCGCTTGGCTGGTTGTAATCTTGAGTGTGCTTATTGTGATACTTCTGAATCTAGAAAAGTAGTGGCACAAGCCAATATTGAGATGACTGCTGGAAAACGAGATTTTCAAATGATATCTAATCCAATTTCAATCCTTCAGTTATCGGAATATGTAAATAATTTATTGGCTTTACCACACCATTCAGTCAGCTTAACTGGTGGTGAGCCACTGTGTCAGGCTAAGGAAATTGTAAAGCTCGCACCGCTTATTAAAGGACGTATCTTTCTAGAGACGAATGGTACATTGCCAATTGAGCTATCACTTGTATTGCCTCATATTGATATTGTCAGTATGGATATTAAATTGCCGAGTAGTACAGGACGAGATATGTGGAAGCAACATATGGAGTTTTTGCGTTTAGCGAATACTCGTACTGTTTTTGTCAAAATAGTAGTAACCAGTAAGACAAATAATGAAGAGTTTCAAAAAGCAATTGATCTCATAGCAGAGATTAGTCATGATATCCCATTAATTATACAACCGGTAACCCCCACTAGTGATTGTGAGGGGGTTACTCCCGATATGTTGCTCACCTGGCAAGAAAAGGCACTTACATTACTGAGAGATGTGCGAGCTATTCCGCAAACTCATAAGTTAATGGGTCAATTATAATGAGCTTGGAGGGACAAAATTGCGTATTTTATTGACAAATGATGATGGAATTGGGGCCGCTGGTATTCAAGCGCTGTGGCATGAACTTTCCAATATAGCTGAGGTAATAGTAGCAGCACCTGATGTTGAACGTAGCGCTACCAGTCAGTCAATTACAGTAGATAGTCCGATCCGAGTAGATAACTATTGCTTCGATAATCCTCGTATTTCGGGCTGGCGTATTGGTGGTACTCCTGCTGATTGTGTGAAAATTGCCTTGGAGGCATTAATGACTGAGCCACCTGATATAGTAGTTGCTGGTATTAATCACGGACCTAATTTGGGTACAGATGTATTATATTCAGGGACAGTAAGTGCGGCAATTGAAGGAGCATTACATGGTGTCTTAGCCGTTGCGGTATCATTGGATTCAGGAGATAATTTTGATTTTTTGCCTGCTGCTAAATTTACTAGCAAGTTAGTGCAAAATATCATCAATCGTACATTACCACCGAATACACTGTTAAATGTGAACATACCAGCATTGCCCTCAACCCAAATTAAGGGTGTAGCCGTTACGAAACTAGGGGTAAGGCAGTATGAAAATATTTTTGATGTTCGCCGCGACCCTCGAGGACGGTTGTATTATTGGATGGGGGGCAATGTGATGGATACAGTGAATGATACAGATAGTGATATCGTAGCTATCAAAAGGTCCAAGATTTCAGTGACACCAATCCATTATGATTTAACAAATTATGGTGTTATGGATTTAGTAAAGAGTTGGGATTTATAATATAGGAATATTTACATGTATTAAGCATAATATTACAACATAAGAAGCAATTCTAAAATTCTTAGTTCCGTCGCGCCGTGAGTATTGCAATTCTTTTAGTACCTAATATAGGGAGGGAATGTTGTGTCTAAACGTATCGAACGGACACGGTTTAATACTAAACCACCTAAGGTATCAGGAGCAGTTTTGTTAATATTTAGAGGAGTTATGGTAAGTTTAATTGTTGCTTTGGTTTGTACCCTGTTTTTATCTGTTATCAGTTTGGTTACAGATAATACATATGTAGATTATTATATACAATATATTATGGTTGGCGTTACTATCATTAGTATTTTTATTGGAAGTGTCTATGCCACTCAGAAGGCCGCATCAAGAGGATTGATCATAGGCATGCTTATCGGAATTATTTATGTGCTAATATCCGTTGGCATTGGAATGGAAATTAGTCATGAATCAGTTTCTTTATTGGTATTGGCGAATAAGTTTGTGGCTGGTATTGCTGCTGGTATATTGGGTGGGTTGGTAGGTGTAAATTTATAACAATGTATGTTTAGTCTTGTAAATATTTTCGTGAGGCTCCATAGCCTTTTTCATTTTTTAGGGTAGAATATGGGAAGATATACTTTGAACAACATTATTATTATCTAATTCTTAAATTATGTGTTAATTTAAGAATTAGAGCTTATTTTATTTCTTAGTATATAGTAAAATATTGAGGTAGTATAATAATTTCTGTTGGATTTAGATTTTATATTTAATTCTTGGTTTTATTAGAACGAATGACGTATTACATAGATAATACTAAAGTGTAATTGTTTATTATTATCGTAAGAAGATCTAAGATTTCTGCCTGTATCTGAGGCATTGTTGGAAGCTAAATACTACTTTTTTATGAAGGGTAAAGTACATAAACTTTATAGTAGGTGATAAATTGATTAAAATTGGAATTATTGGTGGAACAGGTGTATATGATCCGAATATTTTAGAAAATGTTCGCCAAGTTGAGATAATTACACCTTATGGTGGGGTATGCTATAAAGTCGGAGACTTCGCAGGAAAAAGTGTTGCGTTTATTCCTCGGCATGGCAATAAACATTCTATAGCGCCTCATTTAATTAACTATCGAGCCAATATTTGGGCTATGAAAAAAATTGGTGTCAGTAATATATTAGCTACAGCCGCCGTCGGCTCATTGGAGCCAACGATGCAATTAGGTAACTTTGTTTTATTAGATCAATTTATAGATTTTACGAAGAACCGGATTATGACTTTTTATGAAGGGGGAAGAAGAGGGGTGGTGCATGTGGATTTAACTAATCCCTATTGCCCAGCGCTTCGGGACAAGCTACTCGTAGCCGCTCAAGATACAGGTATCAATGTTCACTCGCAAGGTACTTATGTATGTACAGAAGGCCCCCGATTTGAAACTCCAGCAGAAATCACGATGTTTTCAAAACTAGGTGGGCATTTGGTCGGCATGACAAATGTCCCAGAGGTAATTTTGGCTCGTGAAGCTGAAATGTGTTATGCAACGATTGCCATGGTCACAAATTTTGCTGCAGGCATTTCTAAAACCCCGTTGACATATCATGAAGTCATTGAAATTATGAATCAAAACACTGATAATTTAAAAAATTTACTTATGAATACGATAAAATTAATTGATATAGAAGCTGATTGTAGTTGCCAACATGCTTTGGTCGAATATGGTGGTTTTAAAATTTAGAAAGTGGTGATGGATTTGTTGCAGTCGATTCAATGGAAAGGTAATTGCCTATTATTGCTAAATCAAACTTTACTACCCAATAAGGTAGAGTATATTGAATGTCATGATTATCAGGTTGTTGCTGAGGCAATTAAACGTCTAGAAGTCCGAGGCGCTCCGGCTATCGGAGTAGCGGCTGCTTTCGGTATCGTGCTTGGCGCCAAGGCATTTTCCCAGAGTCAATATTTTTGGACAAGCTTACTCAAAGTAGCTGAAGAACTAGGGCAAACTCGGCCGACGGCTATTAATTTATTCTGGGCAATAGAACGAATGATGTCAGTTGCTAGTCGTTATGATAAAGATAGTGATATTGCAGATGTTATATTAGCATTAGAACATGAAGCTATTGCTATTGCTGCCGACGATTTAGAGATTAATTCTAAGATAGCTCATTATGGTGCAGAGCTATTTTGTAAACCTACCTCAGTGCTGACTCACTGCAACGCTGGGGCATTAGCGACATCGGGGCTTGGAACAGCTTTAGGTGCAATTCGTCAAGCCTTTTCTGAAGGCAATATAATCCGGGTATTTGCTGATGAGACTAGACCCTTATTACAAGGAGCTCGTTTAACCGCATGGGAATTAATGCAGGACAATATCCCAGTTACTGTTATTGCTGATAACATGGCGGGGTGGGTGATGAAAAAAAATATGGTACAAGCCGTTATTGTGGGTGCTGATCGTATTACACTTAATGGCGATGTAGCTAATAAAATTGGTACTTATAGTATAGCAGTATTGGCAAAGGAACATAATATTCCTTTTTACGTCGCAGCTCCTGTATCTACTTTTGATTTTACCATGGAAAATGGGCTGAGTATTCCCATTGAAGAACGAGATGGAACAGAGGTAACCCATTTTGCAGGTATACGCACTGCTCCTGAAGGTGTAGAAGTGTTTAATCCTGCTTTTGATGTTACCCCTAGTGCATTGATTACCGCAATTATAACCGAGTTTGGAGTGCTTAGAGAACCTTATGGAGAGGCTATTGAAGAATTGCAACAAAAAATAAAGGGAGTATGATAAAAATGGAATCAATCATTCGAGATATAAAATTAGCACCACAGGGGCATGATAAAATTAATTGGGTTAAAGAGTTTATGCCAGTACTTAATGTGTTAAATGATGAATTTTCCAAAACTAAACCTTTAAGTGGCAAAAATATCGTCGTAACTATGCACTTAGAAGCTAAAACTGCTTATTTAGCCTTAGTCTTAAAAAATGCTGGCGCAAACGTTGCTGTAACAGGCAGTAATCCTCTATCCACTCAGGATGATGTAGCAGCAGCTTTAGTTGAGGATGGGGTTAAGGTTTTTGCCTGGTATAATACGACAAACGAAGAATATGAGAAGTTCTTACATAAGGCCCTGGATACCAAACCAGATATTATTGTTGACGATGGTGGAGACTTAGTTTCTTTATTACATGGTGAACGCAGTGAACTGCTTCCCAATATTTTAGGCGGCTCAGAAGAAACAACAACAGGTGTGATAAGATTACGTGGACTTGCAGCAGAAGGAAAATTAAAGTTTCCGATGATTGCTGTTAATGATGCCTATTGTAAGTATCTATTTGATAATCGTTATGGCACAGGGCAGTCAGCATGGGATGGTATTATGCGTACGACCAATCTAGTGATAGCAGGTAAAGTAGTGGTAATAGCTGGCTATGGTTGGTGTGGAAAAGGTGTATCCATGAGAGCCAAAGGTTTGGGAGCCAACGTAATTATTACAGAAGTTGATCCAATAAAAGCGATTGAGGCAATGTTCGATGGCTTTAGAGTTATGACAATGCAAGACGCAGCAAAAGAGGGCGATATTTTTGTTACCTTGACTGGTTGTAAACATGTTATTAACGGTGAGCATATTGCTGTAATGAAATCAGGAGCGGTTCTTGCAAATGCTGGCCATTTTGATCTTGAAATAAATAAAGACGATTTATCGCAAATGTCAGTTTCAACACGAGTAGTACGTAAAAATATTGAAGAATTTGTTATGAATGATGGACGAAAAATATACTTACTGGCTGAAGGACGTCTTGTTAATTTGGCTGCTGGTGATGGTCACCCTACTGAGATCATGGATTTATCATTTGCTATGCAAGCCCTCGCAGTACTACATATTTTAGATCATCATAAAGAAATGGATAATCAGGTATTTAATTTCCCCGAAGAAGTAAGCACTAAGGTTGCACGACTTAAACTTGCGGCTCTCGGCCTAAAGATTGATACATTAACTGCTGAACAGAGAAAATACTTAATGCTTGACTAAGCCTAAGGAGTGAATGATCATTGAATGATACTGAAAGAATAAAAACTGAAATTTTAGCAGTAGGTCGTTCGATGCTCGATAAAGGCCTAGTGGCTGGTACGTGGGGTAACATAAGCTCACGTATACCAGGGACTAAATTGATAGCTGTGACACCATCAGGAAAGGGCTATCATGAAATAACTATTGCTGATGTAGTAGTCGTTGATGTGATTGGTACAGTCATTGAGGGGAATTTCAAACCATCGTCAGAATTGCCCTTACATTTGGCTATTTATAATGTACGTCCAGACATACAAGCGATTATTCACACACATAGTGTTTTTGCCAGTGCTTGCGCTGTTGCCCATAAAAGCATACCGCCTATTATTGAAGATTTGGTTCAATTATCAGGGGGAAGTGTAGATGTAGCTACATATGCTCTGCCTGGAACTGCCACGCTAGCACAAAATGTTGTGTTAGCCTTGGGGAAAAAGAATGCAGTATTAATGGCTAATCATGGCGTAGTAGGTTGTGGACAATCTCTTGCTGAAGGTATGATGGCCTGTGAACTAGTAGAAAAAGCTGCACAAATTTTTATTTATGCAAATCAAATCGGTGGCGCTCAGACTTTAAATGATGATGATATTGAGGTTATGCATAAATTTTATGTAGAGTATTATAGCCAGCGCCAACAGGGGAGGAAAGTATAATGGGGAAAATCTTATTTAAAAATGCGGAAGTGGTAGGAATTGATAACGATGTCAAAGTTGCTGATATCGCCGTCGACGGATCGTTTATTGTTCAAGTCGGTGAGATCTCGGCTGACTGGCATGCTGATAAGGTGATTGACTGTACAAATATGTTAGCTGCTCCTGGTTTTGTTAACACACACACTCATGCCGCTATGACCCTTTTCCGCAGCTATGCTGATGACATGCAATTGATGGATTGGCTGCAAAATAAAATTTGGCCTGCGGAGGGTAAGCTGGTAGCTGAAGATGTATATTGGGGCACCTTATTATCGATTGCTGAAATGATAAAATCTGGTACGACCACTTTCTCTGATATGTATTTTCATATGCCAGAGGTAGCACGGGCTGTGACTGAGAGTGGTATAAGGGCAGTACTTGCTAGAGGAATGGCTGGAGTAGCGCCGAATGGTGAACAGGCTTTAATGGAAAGTGAGGGCTTTTTTAGCCAGTACCACAATAGTGCTGATGGACGTATTACTGTTATGCTAGGGCCTCATGCTCCTTATACCTGCCCACCAGAATATTTAAAGAGGGTCGTTACATTAGCCCAGCGTTTAGGCTGCGAAATTCATATTCATTTAGCTGAGACTGTTGGAGAAGTAGACGAATGTAAGAAAAAGTTCGGTAAATCACCAATTGCTTTAATGAAAGAGCTAGGTGTGCTTGATTGTGGAGTGCTTGCTGCACATTGTGTCCATGTATCAAGTGCTGATATTGAGATTATGAAAGAAGCCAATGTTAGAGTGGCTCATAATCCAGGTAGTAATATGAAGCTAGCCAGTGGTATCGCTCCAGTTCCTGAAATGCTGGCTGCAGGTTTATGTGTCGGATTAGGCACTGATGGCGCTGCTAGCAATAATAATTTAGATATGCTCGAGGAAATTAGATTAGCGGCAACGCTACATAAAGTACATACTCTTAATCCACTAGTTATACCTGCCAAAACGGCAGTGAGTATGGCAACAAGTTATGGGGCCAAGGCTTTAGGTTTAGGAGCAGTAACAGGTATAATTGCACCTGGATATAAAGCCGATATTACATTATTTAATATGCATGCTCCTCATTGGTATCCTCGTAATGATCGATTATCATTATTGGCATACTCTGCCAATAGTGGAGATGTACATACTGTAATGGTTAACGGAAAAATTATACTTGATAATAAACGTTTGACAACAATTGATGAAGAGCAAGTCATGTTTGAAGCAAATAAGCGAGGCTTATGGCTTATTGAAAAATAATAATGAATACGTTTCTTTCATATATGCTCATAATGATGGGAATGTGATCATGTGATATAAACAATGTAGTAATCAGTATAACTAATAGAATAAAAAAAATTCTTTTTCAAAGATACTGTTATTTAAGAAGTTCTAAACTTTATGAATAACAGTATCTTTTTATATATTTACACAACTTTCCCTTACCCTTTCATAAGATATAGTGATGGAATTGCGAGGTGATGGAATGTTTCCAAAAATTAACGAACATAAGTCAAACAATAACCGGTGTAGAGTTGGTGTGGCTTTAAGTGGTGGGGGAATTAGGGGTACAGCACATATAGGAGTGTTAAAAGTATTAGTGGATAATAACATTCCTATAGATCTCATAAGCGGGACCAGCGCTGGTGCCATTGTTGCGACTATGTATGCCTGTGGTTATACTCCTCAGCAAATGCAAGCAATGGTGCACAAACTTAGAACAAGTGAATTTATTGATTTGAATGTCACAGTAAGTGATCTGTTAAAGCATGGAATGAAATGGCTATATAGTGGTATGTTTAGGTTTTGGTCAGTACTTCCTACTGGGCTTATTAAAGGGGATAAAATAGAACAATATTTTTATAGTTTGTGGCAAGATCGTACTGTTCGAGATACTGTTATTCCGTTAGCCATTACCGCTGTTGATTTAAATTCGGCTGATACTATATTTTTTACTAGTCCCATGCTTAAAAGACATGCTATTTTGAATGCCAGATTTTATCACAATACGTCATTAACTGATGCAGTGCGTGCCAGTATCTCCATACCTGGAATATTCTTCCCTAAAAAATATCGAAGTATGACTTTGGTAGATGGAGCCGTAAAAAATAATTTGCCAACGGATATTTTACGCCACATGGGTGCGGATGTAGTTATTGGGGTGGATTTAGGTTATGATGGTCAGGCTAATTATGATATTAATACTGTGGGGGAAATATTAATACAATGTATTGAAATTATGAGCAGAGAAGTCACTTTATTAAAATCAGAACAGCATGCCGACATTATTATTCGTCCAAATACTTCTGATATTAGTGCCAAAGATATGAAGCAAGCTCTGTCATGTATAGGACGAGGTGAACAAGCAGCACAAGAAATGTTGGATGAAATTAAAAAAATATTGAAATAAACTAAAATAAGACTATTCCCATGACGGGTAATAGTCTTATTTTAGTTAGTATAACCGGGTTGTTCCTTGATTAGTTATGATCAACATCAAGCTTATAGTGGCCAAGATCAAAATACATCTTGAAGCAAATTTCACGTTTGCGGTAAGTGGGGTGGGTGGTCACGCAATGTAATCCAGCGAAGGTGGGGAAAGATACTGAAAATTAATGGTTTATTTTTATTGATCTTCTTTGGAATTGCTAGTTAGTAAGACTTGCAAAGTGCGTTCTCGTTCTTTAGCTAATTGATCGCGCAGTATTGCAATTTCATCTTGCAAAGTTTCCCTTTTGGTGAGGGAAACTTGTTGGGCAATCAAAATGGCTTTTTGCTTATCAAGCTCATTGCGCTGTTGTTGCTCTTCAAGGGAGCGCTTGGAGGTATCTCTTTCCCTTGTGAGTTGAATTTTTAGGGTAGTCAGTTCTTGGACGGCAATACTTAATTCAAGAGATTTTTTATTAAGTTCAGCGAGGGATTGTTCGGCCCTTTCACTCTGTACAGCGGCGTTTTCTTGTAAGGTGGGAATTTGCTCTTGGACTTGTGCTAAGGTTTGTTCAGTTAAAGTAGCTATCTTTACAGCTTGCCGTTGGCCTTCTTCCGCCGTTTCTTTGTGCTTTCTTAATTCAGCCAGTTCTAACAAACATTTTTTATTATCCTGAGTTGCTTTCTCAGTAAGTTCTTTCATTTGTTTGGTGACGGCTTCAACCTCAACCTTGCTTGCTGTTTGGGTATCCACCAATTTAGCCTTCACACTCTCTAGTTGCCCTTTTAAATGAACTGTACTGTGATCGTGGCTTTCTTCAATATCCTTGCGGCTTTTAGCTAGGCCAATATAGATTTCCTCAATGCGTGCTAAATGATTCCTGACTTGATTGATCTCTCTTACATCACTTAAGGACTCGCGGCTCTGGGTCGCTTCATAATTAGCAAGCATGGCCGATAAAAAATTGCCTGCTGTCATTTCACTCTCGCCAATTTTCTTTTGAAGTAAATCTCTTTGCTCAGCATCAATTTTTAATGAATAATTAACGATTTCACTCATTTTAATCGCCTCCTATTTAGATATTTAAACTATATGAATACCATTAAACATATAGCAAATTAAGTATACCAATGTATACAAGAATACTATAAGTATACACTGGTGAAGATATAAACACAATAAAATATTTAATAGAGAAGAAAAGTATTGATATTCGTAAAATATAGTATTATAATTTAAATATAACTAACTAGCGATAATAGAAAGTTATCAATAGTTAGAAAACGGAGGATGAGGATTGTAATGAATGATATGATTATCAATAAATCATCAGAAATAGAGGGAACGACAGAAAAAGCTAAAAAATACATATTGCATGCTAAAGCTAATAATACAATAAAATCATATAAGTCGGATTGGAAAGATTTCGTGGCTTATTGTAAACGTGAAAAAGTAGCATCTTTATCGGCGAATGTTGAAACTGTCATTAATTATGTAGCTGATATGGCTGAAACCAAGAAAGTCTCAACCATAATTAGAAGATTAAGTTCTATCAGTCAAGCCCATCAGGCGGCAGGTTGTGGTAGCCCTACCTTCTCTTTTGGTGTTAAGACGGTAGTAAAAGGTATAAAAAAAGCAAAAGGTACTATTCCAAATAAAAAAACAGCCGCAGTAATAGAAGATATCCGCGCTATGGTTGATACATTAGGAGGAAGTTTAATTAATATCAGGGATAGGGCTTTGATTTTACTTGGTTTTGCAGGGGCTTTTCGTCGTTCGGAGTTGGTGTCTGTGGAAATAGATGACATTGAATTTAACCGGGAAGGTCTTACCATTATGCTGAAGCATAGTAAAACAGACACAGAAGGCCAAGGGTATAAAAAAGGCATTCCCTATGGTAGTCATCCTGATACCTGCCCTGTTCGATCATTACAGGACTGGCTGCAAGCGGCCCAAATAACGACAGGCCCCCTCTTTCGTCGTGTGAATCGACATGGACAAGTTGGAACAACAGCGCTGAGTGATCAATCTGTTGCTTTAATTGTTAAAAAGTTAGTAAAAGCTGCAGGACTAGATGAAAAAAAATATTCTGGCCATAGCTTACGATCAGGTTTAATCACGACAGCCGCTAATAGAGGTGTGGATGAACGAAGTATTATGAAACAGTCTGGTCATAAGAGCTTAACTGTAATGCGCAGTTATATACAAGATGCAACTTTGTTTAAAAATAACGCAGCCACCCATGTTGGTTTGTAAAAATATATGATAAAAGCTTTATTATTTACATTCATGTCTTCTAGATGTTCGACTCGCACTTTGATTATCTAGCCTCTCTCCCCTAGCTTAAAATAAATTGTAAAAGGGTGACTTGCAGGAGGATTAGATGAAAAAAAAATACTCTGGCGATAGCTTACGCTCGGGATCAATAACAACGGTTGCCATTAGAGGTGTAAATATTGGTTTGCAAAAGAATATCAGAGATTGGGCTATAATATTAATTGGCTTTGCCGGGGCGTTTCGTTGTTCAGAGTTGGTGGTTAAGGGTTTTATAGTTTTAACCAATAGCAAACGAACGAGCGTTTGCTATTTCTCCTAATAGTTGCTATAATTACATTATTGAAATTGATGGTAGAATTATATAGGTACTACTTATCTTTATAAAGGAGATGATATTGTGATTAATGAAACTTTGTTGACAGCTAGGCAAAAACAAATTTTGGCCTATATTAAGGATATGCTACACACTAAAGGTTATCCCCCATCCGTACGGGAAATTGGTGCGGCAGTAGGACTTCGTTCCAGTTCAACTGTACATAGCCATTTAACTAAGCTTGAAGAAATGGGATATCTACGTCGTGATCCCACGAAACCTAGAGCTCTTGAAGTGTTAGGTGAGGCATCATGGCGACAAGAGAATTTTGTATCAGTGCCATTAATAGGGCGAGTTGCTGCCGGGCAACCCATTTTAGCAATTGAGAATATTGAAGAAACGTATCCTTTGCCTACCTCGTTAATCGGAAATAATGAGGATGTCTTTATGCTTACTGTTCAAGGAGAAAGCATGGTTAATGCGGGTATCTTCAATGGAGATTATGTCCTGGTGCGCAAACAAAGCAGTGCTAATAATAATGATATTGTAGTTGCTTTAATTAACAACGATGAAGCAACAGTAAAACGTTTTTTTAAAGAAAAAGACCGTATACGCTTGCAACCTGAAAATGACAGTATGTCCCCTATTTACTCACGTAATGTATCAATTTTAGGTAAGGTTATTGGTGTATTTCGTATGATATAACCCTTACATTCAAGCGGAGGGAATTATATTTCCGCTTTCGTAAAAAAACAGCACAAATGTGCTGTTTTTTTTACTGGATTTTATTATTTAACTAAACATTACAATTTAGATCCAATACGTATGACTCTGTCCTCTGGGGAATATTCATCTGATGATAAATTCTCCCTGCTGATTTCTTGTCCGTTAATTATTTTCACTCGATATGTTTGGACAGCGAAGCCTCTTTGCCCTTCCGATTCAATTATTCTTTTACCAAGTGCTATTGAAGGATCTTTCATTGTAATCGTATTATAATCTAACCTCTTTGAAGTTGTTTCAATATGAATTTTTGCAGCATTTGGGATTTGTTTACCAAAAATAGATACGGTAATTTGATTACTAGAAACTTCACTTGTAATATAAATATTATACGGTGAATTGTTTTTGAATTTAAAGTCTATAAGATTATCAGCTACAGTGGCATCTTGCCCTAAAGGAATATAGCTAGGAGGTTGAAAATGTGATGATCGCTCCTCTATTTCCAGATCTGCCAATAGTGCAGAATTATATAAAGTAGTGCTGACTTGGCATACACCACCACCCCAATCTAAAAGTAACTTACCATCAACAAATACTGGCGCTTCTTTATATCCGTATTCCGGCAAGCGCAGACCAACAGATTGATTAAATGAGAAAACTGTACCTGCTTTAACTAATATCTTATTGATTTTTTCAGAAGCGATAGCTATATTTTGATAGCGACTCTTATTATTTTGATTAAATTGTGTAGTATACACTCCAATTAAATGATCAATATCATTAAAATCTTGTGACATAATGTTTGGAGACTGTTTATTTATTGTCAACTCACTACTAAAGGGAATGCCATTATTCAAATTGCTAGTGATATCAGTTATAGACATTAATAAATCAACTTGTTGTCCCCAAATTTCAGGCGTAATATGGATATTATTATTATGATATACCAATAAAGCATCTTGAGGTGTATGGTTTATCGAAGCAGCAATAGTAGTTAAAATTTCATGTAATTTATCGTAATTATAATTCTGAGTAAAAGGAACGGTATGACCATAATTAGCTGCTAAATAGCGTTCTCTTAATATGTTTATTATATTTCCATTGCGACCTACATGATGAGCTTGTAGAGCAAGATCATCTGCATTAATATTAAGCTCAATGTCTTGAGCTGCAATAGACCACGTTTCATTTTGAAAGTGTAATGTGATCGGTGATTTGATTGTTCGATTTTTAAAAGCAACTAGGACTGTATTTTTCGCTTCATTTACCGATAACCCTCCTACTGGAATATTACCAATAGTAACACCACTATAGATATTATCGGTAAATATGAAATCAGCATTGGTAGTTATTAACACCACTGAACTGAAAAATAAAATGATAACTAATACGAACAATAAATTGAACTTATGTTTAGCGAATGCAATTTGCAAGTTGGACACCCTTTCAATTAAATAACTAATTAACCACAATAAATCCCCGCTATTTGCGGGGATTTATTATGGTTATCAGGAAAGTATAGCACCTTCTGATTCCAAGTAAGAATGACTGAGATTTCTTCTTACTCTAAGAACTCAGCATAAGATAAGTTCTTTTTATTGAATATTCATGGATAATTCGGCAAATTTACCAGCTAGTTTAGCCTTTTGTAATATTTCTTCGCTAATTTCGCCACCCTCTTCAACGATAACTACACCATTATTGGTTTCGATTCGACGGCTGACTCGTTTACCAAGTAAATATCTGCGCTGCTTCTCGTCATTTCTTTTCGTAGAATCATCGTTAGTATTATCTTTGGCAATGATCGTCGTTTTTATTTCGGCCTCCGCTCCTCTTTGCGGATTGATAGCTGAAGGAGTTGGTCCATTTTCATCTGCAATAATTAAAACTTTTTTACCAAAAGTGAGAATACGTTCAACTGGAATGCTACTAATTTCTCCATTAATTGCTTCAATTTCACAAGCATTAATTTTACCATTGCTATCAATAAGGATTTCTTTAACTGTACCTTCAATACGACCCGTTTTTGTTAGGACTTTTGTACCTATAATCGTGACATCAGTACATAGTAATTGTTCCAGGACAGGAGCCTTTTCAATAGTCAATATAACATTCTGACTTCCAATAGTTATTGCGGACTCACCTAAACCAGCAATTGCCGCAAAAGGAAGTAGTTTGGCACCAAGATACCATTTTCCATCATCAATGACTAGAGCGACTACAGACCCCTCTGTAGGATTAATAACAATTTTCGTTACAGTACCAATTTCATTGCCTTCACTAATATCAATAACTGGTAATCCGATAATATCGACACTTTTCTTCATTGATAATCCCCCTTAAAATGTTAGTAATAGAAATATTATGTATCCCATACAATCCCATCGAATGAGCTTGTTACTCAATTCGACACAATTTTACACTTCCCTGCTAAAACCTATATAAAATTCGTCTGTTATATAGGTTCCGACATAAATTTTCAAAATAAAGGTCAGACTTATGTTACGAGGTTTATGAGAATTTTTATAAATGTAATATTTCCGTTGCGGCTCCCATAATACCAATCATAGCATGTTCAAAAGTTAGTCCACCTTGTAAAAAGACTGTGTAAGGCGGGCGCATAGGTCCGTCAGCACTAAGCTCTATCGATGCACCTTGAATAAAAGTGCCTGCAGCCATAATTACTGGATCCTTATATCCCGGCATTGCACTAGGTTCTGGCCGCACATGGGCGTCAATTGGTGAAAATTTCTGTAACCCTTGGCAAAAAGCAATCATTTTTTCAGGCGAACCAAGTTCGATAGCTTGAATAATATCGCTACGCTTTGATTTAAGCTGTGGCAGAGTATTATATCCGAGTATTGAGAAGAACGCTGCAGCAAAGATCGCTCCTTTGACAGCTTGGGCAGTCGTATGAGGCGCCATAAAGAAGCCTTGAAATAATAGACGATTATCAACGAGGGAAGCCCCTACTTCATCTCCGATGCCAGGCGCAGTCATGCGATAGGCGGCTTGCTCCACTAAATGCTTTTTACCCACAATATACCCACCCGTTGGGGCAATACCGCCCCCTGGGTTTTTAATAAGTGAACCAGCCATAATATCAGCACCAACTGCTGTTGGTTCTAAAGTCTCTACAAATTCGCCATAACAATTATCAACAAAACATACGCAATCAGATTTGATGCTTTTTACATGCTTACATATCACAGCAATGTCATCAATCGTTAGTGGAGCACGCATGCTGTAACCTCGCGAACGTTGAATCATTACCATTTTTGTGTTTGGTTTCATAGCCATAGCTATATTTTTGATGTCCACCCCACTATCTATCATGGGCAGTTCAGAATAATTGATATCAAATTCTTTTAGTGATCCAGGTGACGAACAAGTTTGACCAATTACCGTCTGCATGGTGTCATATGGTGCACCTGTAACTGATAAAAGCTCATCACCGGGTCGTAAGATACCAAACAGTACCGTTGCTAAGGCATGAGTACCAGAAACAAATTGGGTCCGAACCAATGCCTTCTCGGCCCCACAAATATCAGCCCAGACAACTTCTAATTTTTCTCGCCCAGCATCATTATAGGCATAGCCTGAGGTTGTACGGAAGTGATAGTCAGCTACTTTATTTTTGCGGAAAGCATTTAGTACTTTAACTGTATTTTTTTCAGAAATCTCGTCAACAATGGTGAAAAAAGGCTGAGCTTTGGCTAGAGCTTGTTTGCGTATTGCCAAAATCTCTGGTGGAAAACTATTCATCAATTTCTACTCCTTCTGCTGCGTCGACATTTATTGCATATGTACTAAAGCGATTCATTTCATCAGGAGGTAATGAAATCACAACATAAATACCATCCTCACGGTATTCAGTGGAAAGCACAGTCGATACATCATATAATTTTGCGATAATATTGCTATCACTATAAGGTAACAATAAGGCCATTTCAACTGTTTGTTCCTTAAGAAAGTCTTGTATCAATCTTAATAGTCGATCAGTACCTTGCCCTGAGCGGGCAGAGATCGCAATGCTATTTTCTTTAAGTAATAGTTGATTTAAGATATCGTGATTATCGAGCTTGTCTACTTTATTAAAAACTGTGATTAGATGTGTTGTATCGACCTTAAGATCATGAAGCACTTGATACACAGCTTGGCTTTGTTCTTTGTGTTGCGGGTGACTACTATCAATAATGTGTAGAAGCACATCTGCCTGTATTACTTCTTCTAGTGTGGCACGAAAGGCTGCGATTAAATGATGCGGAANCTTTTGAATAAAA
>JGI24143J45723_1000197_pt1 | contig 32580 bp, 38 predicted proteins | sample BarGraIncu00432A_FD_45723 | JGI IMG/M metagenome (IMG submission 45723) | reverse complement strand
GTAGATTATCATCTTCGTCGTAACTATTGTGCGTATATGTCCCATAGCTTGAAGAAATTAAATAGAAGTCTTACTGGTTAATATTAAGTCACGCTGTAGTGCTAATCTTAGCGAATACTGGGATGTTCAATTTGAAGGAATATCGGTAAATATTGATTCTGTAAGTGGAACTGTGTTAGCAATATCTCCCTTTCTTAAAAGGGTATCTTCAGAACAATTTACTATTAAAGATAAAAAAGTTGCAGAGAAAGCTGCAAGGGAGCTTTATAGCAAGCTACAGGCCCCTCCTGAATACAAACTAAAAAGTTTAAAAATGGGCAATGGCGGAGATTTCTGGACTACCACATGGCAGAAGGAAGTTATACCAGGGGTTTTCTCAAAATACGAGTCTGTTAATCTCATGTTCTCATCTGATAAAGGAAAATTAACTGGATACAAGGTGTTTAACAACCCAGCAAAATCTTTGGAAGTAAAAGTGAGCCAAAAGCAAGCAGTAAGTACAGCAAGAACTATAGCTGAAGCTAAAGATAAAGGTAGCACCTTTATCGATGCAAAATTGGATATAGAGCAACCAAACGGTTTTCTGGAAAGTTCCACTAATAGAGCAAACTATGTGACTTTGGTATGGGTAGTCAATTTTAAAACCATGATGGTCTATGTTGATAGTTTTACTGGCTTGGTTGTGGGTGGAGACTCATTTAAATAATTATATGGGTATTAAAACTATGTTTTTACCATTTCAAAGCTTAATTTCACAATCAAAGAAATAACTAACTCAAGTAATTATCATGAAAGGGATTGGTAGTCTTTTGTAGAGAGTAAAAATTGTTAAGTGGCATAATGTAAAACCTATAAATAGGAGGTACACGGTTATGAGGAAAAGATTGTTGGCAATGATGCCTATGCGGATGCCCGTCTTATTGTTTGCCATATTCAACGCTTTTGAGTTATGTGTCTTATTATTGTCACTTGTCATTTACACAACTCCGTTTAAAGCATTCCCATGGTACGAAACTGATAGCATTGCACTGCTAGCAATATTTCTAATATCTCCAGCATATTTACTTGTCGGAGCGTTTTTATTAGGCTTAAGTAAACATCTATTCATTTCGAAGATGAACAAATCACTGCCGTTTCTAGCGATTGTTGTTTTGATAATTCCTATAATAATAATTAGCGACAACCCACTCCATTTCTACAACTGGATGTATTTTGGCATTTCAGCTTGCTGCGTACTCATTTTTGGGGTAATTCTTACCACAATACAGGATTCAATTTCATTGAACAAAAAGGGTGATTTATGGAAAGTAGAAGAGAAGTTTATAGATGGAAAACCCGTATTTTCAAATTACATTGCAATTGCTCTAGGTATAATTGTAGGTGTTGCTATTATAATTTCATCGATATTATTATTAATATTCATTTGTAGGGTATTGTTTGTTGAAGGGTATGTCTCTACATTATAATGTCAACTAAATGACGCTATACGATGGGACTGTCTTGGTGGTGTCGGCCTCTGGCAACTTGGGATAACAACAAAATAATGGTGAACAATGGTCTTTAATTGGTAAGCCAAATAGCCCTGGCGTCTTTAAATTCAACACAGTTGCCGACGTTGACCTTAACGAGAGTGGAATAACAAAGGTCATTTATCAAGACGAGAATGGCAATAAGATTGAGATTCCCGTATATGAAACCTGATACATTTACACCTCCTAAATTAGAGACGGTAGTTAAGCCAACAGGAGTCTAAATATCGTTGCATTTGTTTGAAGTGAAAATACATTGGATTTAAGAATTCAATAGACATTAGCACCTGCGTCTTTCTCGATAGAGAATGCTGGTGCTAATGTCGTAGCATAGTCCGAACTTTTTAAAGGAGGAAATCTATATTGAAGTTGAAAAAACTAGGTCTTACTTTTATGGTGCTGGTGTTCACAGTCACAATTTTTGTTGGATGTAGTAGTAAGAAAACAACTACTCCAACGAATGCACCAGATAGTTCATCGGCCATTACAAGCCCGCAGCCGAGTAATGAAAATACTCCAGCGACTCCAAGTCCAACGCCTAGACCTTCAACGAGTTCTCCCACGACTCCGAGTCCAACAGTTAAAGCTTCTAGCAAAATTACTAATGGAGACCAAGCAGCGGCATTAGTAAAAAAAACTATTTTTAACAATAATGAAGGAGTAGCCGTGGCATATAATGACGTTGAAAGTTATAACGGGTTTCAGTGTTACCCAGTGAAAGCCAGTTCTAAATCTATGCAAGCTAACGGTGGCTCTGGAACAATTGGTATATATAATGTGGAAATTGAATCAGGCCGTATATGGGATTTATCTACAAACAAGCTTGCTACTTCGAACTAGAAATACCTTTTACATTATGGTTTTCATGTCGCGGAATTATATGATATTGAATGAACAAAATGTAAGCAGTCAAAGACTGCTTACATTTTTTACAAAAGGGCTTGACAGTAACTGCCTACAGATGTAAGCTATAATCGTCAACGAGATTACAAGCGTAGGCGGGAGGCGAAAAGATGCAAGATATCCCACAAATATCTGATGCTGAGTGGTTGGTAATGAAAATACTATGGAAAAAGTCTCCTCTCGGTTCCATCGATGTCATTAATGAACTGAAGGGGACAACTCAATGGAAACCGAAAACGATTAAGACATTGCTGAGTCGATTGGTTACCAAGAATGCCTTATCCTATAACGTTGGAAGCCGAGGATATTCATATTATCCTTTAGTTTCTGAAAACGAATGTGCTAAAGAAGAAGCAAGGTCATTCTTAGGTCGTGTTTATGACGGTTCTCTTAATTTACTTGTTAAAAACTTTATTGATAACAAAGAGCTATCGGCAGAAGAAATAGAGGAGCTTAAGAAACTCTTAGAAGATAAGTAATTCGATTGGGGTGATTTTATGGAAATAGGGTTAATCTTCAGTTGGGTTATTAAATCGTCTATAATGGCTAGTGTTTTGGCTAGTCTAATTCTGCTGGTTAAAAATGTACTGCGAAGTAAACTGGATGCAAAGTGGCAATATGCAATCTGGATGCTACTTATTATTCGATTACTAATACCTTACGATATTCAAAGCCCATGGAGCATTTACAGCTTATTACCCAACAATTCAGTAACTATTCCGATTGTTAATCAATCAGCTATTAGGATGCCAGATATCAAGACTCAAATCACTGATGTATCCGAAAAAGGTATGCAGATGGCTAATGAAAAACCTATTATCAATCAAAGTAGTACCAAAGCGGAAGTACCTATTTCTAAGAATTTATTCAATGGCTGGATATTAGCCATTCTATGGTTAATAGGGGTTTTGATTTTATCTATTCTGGCGATTGTTACAAACATGAGATTCTATTTCAAAGTAAGACGAGAACCTTTGGCAACAAACCCAGTGATGTTGAACCTCATGCAAGAATGTGCCAGAAAACTTGGTATTAGAAAAAGCCTCCCTATAATTTGTATGAATGGAATAGATACCCCTTGTCTTTACGGCATAATTAGTCCTAAACTTCTTCTTCCTAAACCCTTAGCCAATCGGCTTAACGAAGAAAATATTATACATATTTTTATCCATGAGCTATCTCATTATAAAAGAAACGATATACTTATTAATTGGCTGGCCGTTGCCGCACAGATAGTGCATTGGTTTAATCCATTAATTTGGTACTCTTTTGCTAGAATGCGTGAAGACTGCGAATTAGCTTGTGATGCCGATACCTTAAGTTTTTTAATGCCTGAAGAATATCAAAGCTATGGGCTATCCATCATCAGTTTATTAACTCCTGCTCAATCGACATGGCTTCCAGGAACAACTGGTTTCTTTGGGAACAAAAACAATCATCAAATTAGAAGGAGAATCAAAATGATAAAATTCTTCAAGAAACCTACTTCGAAATGGACATTGACGGCTATCGTTATATTTATTAGTTTGGGTTTGTTAGGTTTTACTAACACAATATCAAACGCTACTGCTGAAACGGGAGCCAATAAAGTAATTTCAACCACGTCCAGTACAGGAAAGAAAGCAGACGTTACTATACCAAAGTCCCCAGAATACACTTTCGTCGAACCTGATAAACCAGTACCAAAGGACTGGCCAACACCAGCAGCCAAGGACATAACCAGGGAAAAGGCCGCCTCTTACGCGTCAGACAAGATTATGCAAATGTATGGGGATAATTTGGATGGTAGTCGTGCTACTGTGATGTTTAGTAAATCTAAATCCCAGGGTAACATAATTCTAAAGGACATGTGGGTGATGAACTTTCAGACAGCGGATGGAAATAAGATATATTGGTGCAATGTCGATTCTGTTACGGGTGAGATATATAATCTCTCATTGTTTGACAAGTCCAAAGACCCTCTTAATATCGGAGTTGAGCCTGAGAATATGACACCTGCGCAAAAGCAGGCTTTACAAAAGGCTTCGGATAAAGAAATAGCCCAACAGAACATTATACGCAAAGACAATCGTCTTTTTATAGAAGTAGCTAGAGATATTGTTAATTCCCATCTGCTAAATGGTCGCACTATTGTTTCTTCAAAATTCAATTCGATTGGTGGCGTAAACAGCAGACTTGTGTTACAGGTTGCTGTGTCTATGTCCGACGGCAGTGGCTATTTAATAGAGCTTGATGGATACACACGTGAGTTTGTAGATTTCCAGACTCGACCAGATGGCGTGTAAGCTATCAGTGTAATACTCGGCAGTATAGGTCTGTAGCCTAAATCACCTCCAACCCCAGTAGCTGTAGCATCTGTGGTAACACCACTTCCAACTCCAGACGTAGCACTATCGCAACTATATTGGAGTAGGTTTCAATATGGGTAACAGTAAGAACTTATCATTTAAGACGTTCAAATACAGCATAGAGTGCAATATTCTTTGTTCTTGATGTGGTGGGGTATATATTTCACGAAATTTATTACTGGTTCAAAGTAGAAAGAGTGGCATAAGGACGGAAAAAATGTATAGTGGGCAAACCCTTATAGCCCCATCATGCATTAATTCATAAGCTTTTTGGGGGAGGAGTCTATATCGAAAGACTAGATTTTTTAGTAATAGCTATCTGTTTCACTGCTTTAGGTTATGGATTATGTTACATTGCTTTTTCATGTAAAATTAAAAACACAAAAAGGGTGACTTGAAAATTCTATTGGAATGCAAAGAAGCCACACAAGACTTAAGCGTGCAGACAGGAAGTTGGAAATATCATGACAAAGGGCAGTGGCTCCGTCTCCAACCCTTTCAGTGTCCTCACAACCATCTGATACATATCTCATAAGGCAGGTCGTTATAAACGGCCTGCTTTAATTTATAACTACGTGACTTTGAAATTCCTCTCGAAAATCCTCACCCCAACCGTCCGACTAGGTCGAACCTATTCCTTGTAAGAATGGAGTTGATAATTAAACGCAAGTAAGAGAAGATTTATACAATTTATAGGTTATTGGAAGGAATTAGGTATTTGAAGAAGAAACTAACATTTAGAGAATCTATCTTTTATATAATTGTTTTACTTACCAATCAAAGTTACGCAATAGTATAAAAAGGGGTGGCATTATGACAGCTTATCTAGTAGATATTAATCCAGGTTGTGAAAGTAATTTAAGGGAGTGTGGAGAGATTCTTTATGCAAGTGCCTTGCTTGGAAATTTTGCTATTATTGAATCCACTCTATCCCAATCCAATTTGGAAGAACTAGGGTACTTTAAGAGCGTTGAGGAAGGCACCTCATTTAAAGCCTTGAAAGAAGATTTGAAACTGAGAGAAAGTGTTTCCTCAAGAGAAGATTCAAATCTAAGAAACAGAGTTTCTTCTGTAATAGGGGCTAAACAAAATGTTAATTCGAATTCCGTAGGGAGTGCTATTGGCACTATTGGGGTTATTATTTTTATAGTCGGATTAATTAGTGCCTTGGTAATAGGAGTAAGTGACGATTTTCCTAGTTCGTTTAAAAGTACAGTAGTTTTGTTTATATTGATTTCTTCTGCAACTCAATGTGCTTTATTCTATGGGTTTTCAGAAGTTATTCAACTCTTACATGAGATAAGAAATAAAAATAATGTTTAGAATTAGTCGTAATAATTTTGACTAAATACAGAGGGGGAGGGCTAATGAAAAAGAAGTTAGAGCAGGCGGAAGTTCTATCCGTTGCAGCAGGTAATACTTACGATTTTGTTATGAACTACCTTATTCATGCGTGTCCTGATGATAGAGCAGGGTTTAGTTATCGGACTGCACAATACATAACTTTCCGTAAAGCCAAGGGCGGGGAAATGGAAGCTTTGTATGAAATCCAAAACGTTATTATTCTTAATCCATACGATTTACATTTTGGGACTATTTTAGATGGATTAGATACTTCGGTCTCAAATCGGGTTAAAGGGTACATAAAAGAACGGCTGGCTAAGTGGGAGTTTTCTCATCCAAGAGAAAATTATAGATTCTATATTCTATCAGAAAAGGGGAAAATTGAACTCCCGCATTTACCGAAGCCGAACGTTAATAATCCAGGTGCTAGATATTATAGTTTGTCAGAGCTAAGAAGCGGAAGAAAGATAGTAGAGGTAGAATCATCCAAACCTCAAAAGATTTATACATAAGTAGGCTTTGCTGCCGCATCGTCTAATATATATGAAACCGCTTATTTGACGTAGTCGAACTTTCTGATTTCAACATTCGTGACCATCATGGGGCTCTATAGAATGGAGACGTTTATGAACAACCTTCCAAAAACGGTTAATGAAGTGCTAACTCAATACTTCGATTTAATAAACTCTAGGTTGCCTAATATTTTCGATGGATTTTATCTTTATGGCTCAATTTCCTTAGGAGCGTTTGACAAGGAATTTAGTGATATCGATTTTATGGCAGTTACAAAACGAGAACTTATAAAGAAGGATGTCATAATATTAAAACAAATTCACAGTATCATTAAGAATAAGTTTCATGATACTGACTTAGATGGGAGATACATTCAGAAAATGAATTTAAATGGTTCGGCCAAACGAGCTGAATTATGTCTTAAATTACTAGATGGGAAATTAAAATTCGAAAGATTTGATTTAAACACTATCGACGCTTATCAATTGAAAAAATATGGTATAACAATAATCGGGCAAGAACCTAGAACTTTCAATTATGAAGTTGATTGGAATATCCTATTAAAAAATATGCAGATAAATTTAAATACATATTGGCAAGATTGGAAGACCAGTTGCGAAAGATTTCTATCTATTCGATTTGTAAGTTCCTTTTTTAGCTTGAAAATGATTGAATGGGCTGTGACAGGGGTTTCACGCCAATATTTTACCTTCAGAGAAAAAGATATTATATCTAAAATTGGGGCAGGGGAGTATGCATTAAATATGTTGCCTGAAAGATGGCACAAGATAATTAATGAATCAATGAGATTACGTAAAGGGATTTCAAAGTCGTATTACGAATCCGTTGTCGAACGGAGGAAAGATACTTTAGGTTACATTGGTTTTATTATAAGTGAAAGCAATCGCTTATTCGAAGAGGGAAAAGTGTAATCGCTTAGATTACGGGTGATGGGGAGGTCATCTAACCGAGTATTCCCAACACTTAGCCAAGGGCGGAAGTGGATGGGACGCTCAGGAGAGCTCGGAACGTTATATAATATTTCCTCAGGAGCCGCTAGAAGCTTTTCTTATGAGGCACTTGATAAATAAATGGGGGAGAATAGTTTGAATTCAGAAGACTTAATACAATCCATTTCAAATATTGTGGAGGAACAAAGTAAGAAAGATACCAATGTATTTGGATATGAAGGATGGACTTATCATGTTACTATCGTTGTAAAATATGCAAAATTATTGGCTGAAAGATTAGGTGCAGATAAAGAAATAGTCGAGATATCAGCATTATTACATGACTATGCAAGCGTAAAAGACTCGTCAATGTATAAAGAACATCATATATACGGGGCAATTGAAACAGAACGAATTTTAAAAGGTTTCAATTACCCAGAAGATAGAATAACCAGAATTAAAGAGTGTATTATTCAGCACAGAGGAAGTGTAACACTTGAAAAAACTACTAAAGAGTCAATATGTGTCGCAAGTGCTGACGCCATGGCTCATATAGACCAAGTGCCTTCACTATTACATCTTGCTTACTGTAAAAGGGAAATGGAGATATGTGAAGGGGCTAAATGGGTAAGTGAAAAGCTTGAAAGAAGCTGGAATAAACTATGCCCTGAAGCAAAAAGAATTATAAAAGATAAATATGAATGTGCTAAAATTATTTTGAATGTTGATTAATAGCTGATAGAGATATGCAATTCGTGGGAATTCGCCGTTCAAGGGAGTGAGATTATTGGGAGTCGGATTACAATGCGGTGTGGTGGAAGTGCATCCACATAACGCTGTGTGGGTTTGCTTATACAAAGAAGAAGAGACGTTATTGATAGCTTCAATTGGTCAGTATGTGGCGGACATTCAGCATATAGGAAGTACCGCTATTCCAGGACTAGTAGCGAAACCCATCATTGATATTATTGTTGGCTTAAAGGATTTAGAATTGATGGGACAGTGTATTGAGAAGTTAGAAAAGCTTGGTTATGAATATAAAGGCGAGAATGGAATATCGGGCCGATTTTTCTTTGTGAAGGGCGATGCCGAAATAAGTACGTGTCATCTACACTTGGTAAAGTGGCAAGGTCAATTTTGGAAGAGTCACTTGGCTTTTAGAGACTACCTTCGTAAGCATAAAGATGATGTAAATGAATATGCCATTCTAAAACAGGATTTAGCATTGAAATTTCCAACCAACCGTGATGCTTATACGGAGGCCAAAGCACATTTCATATCGGGGATTCTTAAAAAGGCTGAACAACTCCTGTATTAATAAGAGTTAAGATGAGATTTCTGGTCTTTGGGGAGGACCAACCTTTAACATAGAGCAACGACTCCATGATGGAAGACAGGCTTCCATCATATTCGAAAATTAGTTAGGACTCGGATTGGATTAGGGGGACATATAAGTGATAAATGTAAATGAGGAAGTGCTAGAGTTCTATAATTCTGGTGCTGAGATAGGTAGACTTGAAAGAGGTATTGGTAAGATAGAATATGAGAGAACAAAGGAGATAATTTCAAGATATTTACCTCAAGAAAAAGTAACTATCTATGATGTAGGTGGTGGAATAGGAGTCTACTCTAAATGGTTAGGACAATTAGGCCATGAAGTGCATTTAATAGAGTTATCACCTAATGAAGTAGACTATGCAATAAAGATTAATGCCACAACTGCTTCACTAATACATAGTATTGAAGTAGGAGATGCTCGTAATATAAACAGACCAGATGAAAGTGCAGATATAGTATTGTTAATGGGTCCTATGTATCATTTAACTAATATAGAAGATAGATTGAAAGCACTAAATGAGGCGAAAAGAACGTTAAAAAGAGGTGGACTACTTGTGAGTACAGGAATAACAAGATATGGTTCACTGCTATGGGGAATTTCGGTATACGGGTCACAAAATAAAATATTGGATGAAATAGAATTCGTAAATATGATTAAGGGAGAAATAAAAGAAGGACAGCATATTAGACCTGAGAAGTATTCTTATTTTATTGCGAGGTCTTATTTTCATTTACCAAAAGAGTTTGAAAATGAGATTAGAAATGCTGGTTTTAGTGTAGAAAAAAGCTTTGCAGTTGAGGGACCAACTTGGATAGTTCCTAGAGTAGATACAGTTTGGGAGAGTGAAGAAAGCAAGAAAACAATATTAGATATGGCAAGAATGGTTGAGGAAGATGAAAATATTATGGCTATGAGTCCTCATTTTCTTACTATATCAATAAAAGAATAATGAATGTATCAACGACTTGTTAGGGGCGTAAAGAATGTTTGTGTTTTTCGATATCGACGGTACTCTTGTGGATTACAAGTATGCGGAGAAGGCTGGTGCAATTGAGTTCTATCGTAAACATTCAGAGATTTTCAAGTTCGCAGAAGAAGACTTCATAAAGGTTTGGGCTGATTTAGCGCAAAAGCATTTCAAGCGTTATTTATCAAAGGAGCTATTGTTCAACGAGCAGCGTCGTTGCCGAATTAAAGAATTGTTTGGTGCGGTTGGAATGGAGTTAACAGACCAGGAAGCTGACTCTGAATTTGATGCCTATTTGAGTTACTATCAGACTAAGTTCAAACCATTTGATGACGTAATGCCGTGCCTCAATCGATTTAAGGATATTCAATTAGGGGTTATCAGTAATGGAGACTATCAACATCAAATAGACAAACTTAAAAGGGTAGGGTTAATCGATAAATTTTCTATAGTTGTAACTTCTGGGGAAGTAGGTTATTCCAAGCCAGATAAAAGGATATTTATTGAGGCTTGCAAGAGAGTAAGCCAAGTACCATCAGAATGCTATTATGTCGGAGATGATTTCGGAATTGATATTCTAGGAAGTAATGCGGCAGGTATGAAGGGTATTTGGATAAATAGAAAAAAGGATGTAACAACGGACGATAAGAACGTTACAAATATCAACAGCCTTGCCGCCCTGCCTGGTTTGGCTGGGGTGAACTTGGTATAACAACAATATATGCGAGCAGAACCTAAAATTATGATGTGTTGAGAGTGAAATATTGAAGGGGATTATTAAATGAATAAATTAATTTTGAAAAATAGAAATTTAGTTGTAATTAGGGAAGCAAGTAGTTCGGATGCAATTAAAATATTAGAATATGTTGATACAATCAGCAGCGAATCAGATTTTTTAACATTTGGACAGGGCGAATTTATAATGAGCGTTGAACAAGAAGAAGAGTTTCTTGATAATACATCGAGACAAAACAACGCTTTATATATAGTTGCTGAAATTGGAGGGAAGATAGTTGGAACTTTAAGTTTCTCCGCAGGTAGAAGACCTAGGATAGAACATACTGGAGAATTTGGTGTCAGTGTTTTAAAAGAATGTTGGGGAAATGGAATTGGAACGCAACTCATCAGGTATTTGATTGAATGGTGTAAACAGTCAGGATTAATAAGAAAAATAAATTTGATAGTTAGGGATGATAACCTTTCAGCAATCCATATATATAGAAATTTAGGCTTTTCTCAAGAAGGAGTAATAACAAGAGAGTTACAGATTAATGGTAGATTCTATGATGCTCTATTTATGGGGTACGCCATTGACTAATGATTTAGAGACACAATTTTCTTAAATGTATACAGCCTAATATTTATTAAAGTAGTTTTTAAGGGGAAAACATATGAATAATAATTTATTTCAAATAAGAGTTACAGGTTTGCTAATAGAGAATGGGCAAATATTATTGGTAAACCAAAAGGTATCGCCCAATAGGTCCTGGTCGTTGCCAGGAGGAAGACTTGAACAAGGAGAAACCCTTGAAGAAGGTATAGTTAGAGAATTATTTGAAGAAACAGGTTTGACTGTTAAAGTAGTGAAACTATTATATGTTTGTGATAAAACTGATGCAGCACCTCCATTATTACATATTACTTTTATGCTTGAAAAAGTTTGTGGCGAAATCAAACTTCCAACAAATGAGTTTGATGAAAACCCTATTATCGATGTGAAAATGGTTAATATAAATGAGTTAACCAACTATGGGTTTTCTGAATTATTTAAAGATATAGTCAAAAAGGAATTCCCTAATGCAGGTAATTACATGGGGTTGAAATCCGAAATCGGATTATAGATTGCCTTCTTAACTATCCATATACCAACTATTATCAAAATTCCCATAGGAAAGTGCGAAGATTATAATACAAGAGGAGGTATGGCTATGGGGAAAATTGTGGCCATTGGTGGCGGTGAATTACGATTGAAAGAAACTATGCCAATTGATAAGTATATTGTTGAGTTCTCAGAAAATTCAACTCCAAAATTACTGTTTATCCCAACAGCAAGTGGTGACTCACGGGGATATATTAATAGTATAAATAAAGTATATGGAGAACATCTTGGTTGTGAGGTAGATACACTACTACTTGTAGAAAACAATATCCCTCAGAATGAAATAGAGAGAAAGATTCTTTCCTCTAATATCATTTATGTAGGTGGTGGAGATACTGTAAAGATGATGGAAATTTGGAGAAGCAATAAGATTGATAAATATTTAAAGAAAGCATATGAGAATAACATAGTTCTTTCAGGATTAAGTGCGGGTTCTATTTGTTGGTTTCTTAAAGGACACAGTGACAGTAATACATATACTAATCGTGATGGAATTCTAAATTACACACAAGCAACAGGGATTGGCTTAATTCCAGCAATTCATTGTCCTCACTATAATGAAAAAGGACGTGAGGCATTTGATAACATGATGAAAACAGAAAAAATATCTGGTATAGCCATCGAAAATAATTGTGCAATGGTAATAAAAGATGATATGTATAAAATTATTAAATCTAATAATAACAGAAAGGCATATTTATTAAAAAATGACAATGGAAATGTAAATAAATCTGAATTGAATACAATTGAATTCTCACCATTAGCTACAATTTTATAACTTATCGATAATCATTATCGTACCAAGAATAGGAGCGCCAAAATGCAGAGTATATGGATAACATGTTCATCAGTGTCTAGGCAGTTTTATGGTAGTCTCTACGCTTATTACAAATAGCTCTTTTCGTAAATATTTTAGGTAATTGTTGAACAGTTGTAAGTTAGTAGTTACGTATTAAACAGTAAACTTTGATTATTATAAACAATACGGGAGGAATTTCATGATATTAATAAGGCCATCTATCGTTTATAAACAACAGATTCTAGGATACAAAAACGAATTTATGGAGAATGGTGATGATTTGGCGGGCACATCATATTTGCAAAAATATGATGTTTATGAAGAATGGATGAAATTTGTATTGGATAATGAAAAAGAGAGTACAAAGCATACTGAAGTAACTGCAAGCGTGTTTTTAGCAATCAGAGAAGAAGATAATAAATTAGTTGGTATGATAAATATCAGGCATACATTAAATGAATATTTATATAATTACGGAGGGCATATTGGATATAGTGTAAGCAAAATTGAACGCAGAAAAGGTTATGCTAAGGAAATGCTAAAAATTGCATTGGAGGGATGTACGAAACTGAAAATAAAAAAAGTCTTACTTACATGTGACGCTGATAATATTGCTTCTACAAAGACCATAGAATCTTGTGGTGGAATATTAGAAAATGAAGTTCCTAGTGATGGGAGATTAATTCAACGATATTGGATTGAATTATGAGCATATATGAAAGTGATTTAGTTCTCAATCTTCTTAAAATACGTACTAAGCAAAAGAACACCTCGAAAGGTGTTCTTAATTATCCCCACAATATTTACGAAAAGAGCCTTACAAATAGAAGATGAATTCCATGAAGGGGATTTAGTATTCAAATATATTTCATCAGGCTATTAAAATACTTGAGGTTAATGTCTATTACTTACGGTTCGACAGTTACAGCCAGAACGCATGGACGTTTTGGCTGTTATTTTCTAATTATAAAGGAATATTCTTGTAATTGTTGAATCTCATAGATGAGGAGATTGCTTGGAACGACTAGTGGTCATTTGTTTATATCGGAATTTGGAGGCTTTAGACATGAAGGCATGTTTTGCATTACTTGTAGATAATGAAATACATAACTATTATATGTGCTATTTGTAGTTAGGAGGTAAGTATGTTAAAGGTGATTTTATCAATGCTATTATTTATTGATTGTGTGTTTCTCGCAAAGGGACTAAGGGATAACAAGGACATCACGATAACTACCGTTATTGGAGCAATTTTGGTTGGAGCTTTTGTTTACTTTACTATCGGCTGACAAACCTCCTAGATAGGTCCTATCTAGGAAAATACCATTGATAAAATAGGCGGAATTAGCGATTATGTAACAGTGAATGCTCTGTGAAATAGAAATCAGCATTTATCTGCTAGATAAGGACCACATCGAGTTATACGGGGGGATGTTTGTGAGAGAAAGGTATAAGAATTTCTTAAGAATAATCATAATAGTATGTTTGGTTCTGTCATTAGGATTTTCAAGGATTACATTATTTTCAAATGTCCTTATTATTTTATTTGTTTGGTGGTTTTCTAAAAAAGTTAACAAAGGGTATATAGTAATGCTTTTCTTCTTACCGCTATTAAGCCTTGTTATTTTGCTCAAGGGATTAACCGAAAACCATGATTTCTACCAATATATAATTATTTTGCTATTAGCTGCTATAACATTTATAAGTGTTTGGATTGTAGCTGCCGCATTTGGTGATGAAAATAAAGTAGAGTTATCAATGTATATTGTCTGTGGAATAGTTCTCCTATTTTTCATGTTGTTTATGACTTTGACTGAGGTTTTACCAAATGACATACTTAAAATCTACTTAAATCCATTAATTGTAAAAGGTAATACTTATGACATATGGAGCCGTCCACCTTATCAATTGGCCCATTTCGTTGTCATGGCTCTATCATTTCCATATTTCGCGTCTTTTGCATTTGGTAAAGTAATACTAAAGTTTAGGGCCCAAATGAGAAGGAAAAGCAACGTCACCTGACATAACTGAAGTTTCGTATAGGTGAATGCAGTTGTAAATGAGGTGAAAGTATGAGAGATTTGCCAGAATTAAAAGGCAGTAAAGTATTGTTACGCAAAGCTACAAAAGAAGACATCGATGCTCGCATCTTATTTGGGTCACCGTTTGAATTTGTTAAAATGTGCGGTGGCGATACGTCCAAGATAAATGAATTCAACTTAGATGATGGCGCTCAGTGGTATAAGAAAATAATAGGACACCCATGTAAATGGGTTATAGAGTATGATGGTGCCTGCATTGGTGAAATAGGTTTAACTCCATACAAAGAAGACAATAAAGCAAGATTTTCAATTGGTATATTTGATGTGACTAAATTTGGTTTGGGAATAGGAACAGAAGTTGCAAAGATGGTACTTGATTATGCCTTCAATACTTTGAAATATCATAAAGTGTATTTGCGAGTTTTGGAATATAACAAAAGAGCCATAAGGTGTTATGGAAAATGTGGTTTTATCAAGGAGGGTTTCGACCGAGAGGGTGCTCTAATTGAAGGAAAATATGAAACCGATATTTATATGGGCATTCTCGAAGATGAATACCGTATGTTCTCTGTTGAATAGGCGAGATACTGCAAAGGAGTGTATAACGTTGGTTGAAACGGAGTTACGGCCCGATTTTTTATTTCGCAGAGCTACAAAGGATGATGTTCAAGTTTTGGTTCGGATGCGACTAATGCTTCAGCGTCATATGGAAAATTTTTACTAGTAGACGTTGATTAAATAAAAACAGTACAATTAAATAAGAACTGGATAATCGACGATTACTTGTTCCTCTAAATATTTATAAGCGTTAATAAGCAGGTCTGTCGGCAGTTTTTGCAACATCTGATACATAATTCATAAAGCAGGTGAGATGTGGTTTAGGATATCCGAAACATATTGAGTATGAGGGATAATGATTGGAGAAGAAACTCCATCGAAACGAGTTGCAATTGCCGATAAGGTGCATGACATAAACAATTATCTATTTCAGCTAGAAAGCCCCTCGTGAAAATAGACAAATATGGCCTTGACAGCCGCAACCAATTGTTATATATTCATAACATAGAGTTATAAATATATAACGAGAGGCGATTTTATGAAAAGAAATTTTAACCCGTTCGCGTTACTTGGTTTGGTTGGTTTGATTGGAATTATTGGTTTACTAATCGGCAGAGAGAATTGGTTTCCTTTGATGGCTTGGTTCTATTTATTTTCATATTACAACTCACCATTAGATGAAAGATTCAAGAAAAATATTTCTAAAGCTGGTCTACCAAGCTTTGCTATAACATTTTTAGGACTTATGGTGCTATATTTCATGAAAGACTTAGGGGTGCCTCAACACATTATATATTCTGGTATAGATTTTGTTTATACAATAGGATTTCTCAGTTTTGGTTTGGTACTCAAATACTTTGAAGTGTATGGTGAATAAATGGAAACATTGAAGACGAAGCTAAAACACTACCGTTTTACGGCAGAAATGTCTCAAGAGCAACTAGCCAATTTAGTGGGTGTACGTCGTGAAACCATCGTTCATTTGGAAGCAGGAAAATATAATCCGTCTCTAAAATTAGCCTTTGATATTGCAAAAATATTTAACGTTCCTATCGAAGAAATCTTCACTTATAGGGATTAGTTATTATAACGAACAAAATGAATTTGTTTAAGGGGCGCCATCCTTGGTGAACCATGTGGACTTGGAAGAACAAACAAAAAACAACCACGGCCTGAAGGATAACTTATATCCTTCCTTGGTCGCGGTTGTTTCATTTTGTTTAATATATTTGCACTCAAATCAATGTCAACTTATCTGCCAATTTGGGTGCCAATTCTCTATTAAAAACCACTACATATAACGATGGTTGCCTGTTTTTACACCTCTAAAGAGAACGGGGTCCGTTTTAAACGGCTTGCTTTAATTTATAACTAGGTGACTTTACTTTCTCCTGAAAATAACCGTCCGACCAGGTCGAACCGTTTATATACATACATCCCTTTGCCAAAATCATATGATGATATTAGAAGAAAGGGGATGAAGGACCAAGTTGCAAATAATGACGTTAGAGGATATAGAAAAAGCAATATTCACGGCATCCCTTGAACAGCATAATCTTGACATTAAAGCATCGGGGAAACTCTATGCTAGTTTAATTCAAAAGAGAGACCAAATTCTCGATGTATTAGTAGAAGAAAATTTAACGCTACAGGAAGTCGGTGAAATGTGGTTTAGAATATCCGAAAACATATTGAGTATGAGGATAATGATTAGAGAAGCAGCAGGCCTGGATATAAGTGAAGAAGTTAAGAAAATGAAGCAATTGTGGGGGAGCAGTCAATAGTTAATAATAGTTGTGATTTAAGGAGACAAAATTCGACTATGACCTGAACCTAAGCAAATAACGGGTTCTTTTACTAATGTGCAAAGTCTGAAGTAGCATAAATAATATGCATTTTGGCTTACTTCTTAGTAAAAAACAGAACCATACGAGTTATAGACACCGACCATGGTGTCTATAACTTTATCTATACGGGAGGTAGGTTTGCAAATTCACCTATTCCTTGTGAAAATTGAGTTGATTTAGTTAAACTCAAGTAAAGAGAAGATTTTTACAATTTTATAGTTTATTGGAAGGAATTTGGTATTTGAAGAAGAAACTAACATTTAGAGAATCTTTCTTGTCTAATTGAGTATTTAAGTTTTCGTGAGACAAATAGAGGATTATCCTGAAGATGAGTTACTCCATAGCAATGAGGTTGGAGTTATATTGATAAACCATAGTCTTATGTTGCACGAATTCGTGGAAAGTTCTAATTAAAGCAGATAATATAAAGAGCTTAAATAAGGGAGATAACTATGACATTTAATGATTTATATGATATTGCAAAAAAGACATTGAACCCTAAAAAGCTTTCGCGAAATTCTTATGCAGGTTCTGTCGCAGCATCAATTCTGAGCGAAAGCGGAAGAGTTTACACTGGAGTATGCATAGATACACCTTGTTCTATGGGGTTCTGTGCAGAACATTCTGCAATTGCTGCGATGATTACTGCTGGAGAAAACAGGATATTTAAACTGATTGCAGTTTATAAAGATGGAACAATAATCCCACCGTGTGGTAGATGTAGAGAATTTATTTGTCAAATCCATGATGATAATTATAAATGTGAGGTAATGGTGGAAAAAGATACGGTGGTTAGTATTGAGGATTTATTACCTCATAATAGGAAATAAAAGTAATGTTTAGGTGGGTGGAGTTGTAAATGAGGTGAAAGTATAAGTGAGGTACACTCAGGATATTTTGGTATTTATGATAATACATTAACTTTTTACAATAGGTCTTAGGAGGGGGAATATGGAGATAGAATCGTTTGTTAAAGAACAACTATTTCAACTAGAAGAACAATTGCTACAACCAGAAGTTCGTAGCTCTATAGATGACCTTGAAAATCTACTAGCAGACGACTTTGTTGAATTCGGAAGTTCTGGACGTATTTTCTACAAGCAGAAGGTTATAGAAATATTGCCACATGCCCCTGCTGTACGAATGAGCTTAAAGGATTTTCAAGTAAAAATTTTGGCACCAGATGTTGTGTTAACTACTTTTTATGTTGTAAAGCACAACGAACTGAGAGAAGAAATGAGGAATTCGTTACGTAGTTCAATATGGAAATTCCTTGATGGAAGATGGCAAATAGTCTTTCATCAAGGAACAGCAACAATGGAGGAGCCAAATTGGGATTTGTAGTTTATTTGTATTTGTTAAGGCGCGAAATGAAGGATGGATAAATAATCTGTTATAATATACCCTGATAAGAAAGGAGCTAAAAACAATTGAGCATTATATTAACTTATTTAATCGTCATGGCTCTTAGTTACTACATCTATATAGACGCACAAAAACGAGGGGTTAATAAAGAGTATCTCTGGGTATTATTCAATACGTTCATTCCTTTTGTCGGATTCCTATTTTACCTCTGGAGGCGTCCTAAAAACATAATAAATACGAACATTCAAAAAAAACCTTACGGCTTTCGGTCGATGCGTAAAGGCAAAATTGTTGTAGCAACCTTAGCCTATCTTTTAATCTTTGGGTTTACGGCAATAGCGGCAACCGCTCCACCCACTGACCCCAGTAAACCCGTTAATGCTCAGCTTAGTACGACACCTGTTGAAACCGCTAAAGCAACTGAGTCGGTAAAACCCGTCACCCAAGAAGCCGTTGTGACCCCCGTAACACCACCTGTCGCAGATGTCGTTCAAACAACGTCGGTTAAAGCTGGAGACAAATTAAAAGTATCATATATTGATGTTGGTCAAGCTGATAGCATTCTCATTCAGATTCCAAATGGTAAAAACGTACTCATTGATGCAGGGAATAATGGCGATGCCACAACCATCGTGAATTACCTTAAAGCCCAAAACATTACCAAACTGGATTATGTGATTGGAACGCACAGCCACGAAGACCATATTGGCAGCATGGACACAGTTATAAACACCTTCGATATAGGTAACGTGGTAATTCCGAAAGAATCATCGAATACGCAAACTTTTCGTGATTTTATGACAGCTATTTCGAACAAGGGTCTTAAGCCCATCGAAGCCAAAGTCGGTGTAAAACTCGATTTAGGCTCGGAAGTTTCCGCAGAGTTACTCGCCCCTAATTCCTCAGGATACACAGATATTAACGATTATAGTGCCGTTGTTCGCTTAGTCTATGGCAAGAATATCTTTCTCTTTACAGGAGACGCAGAATCCCAGTCAGAATCAGAAATGTTACATCTTGGGAGCCAACTAAAGGCAGATGTATTGAAAGTCGGGCATCATGGTTCAAAAAGTTCTTCGACCACCGAGTTTTTATCTAAGGTTCAGCCTAAGTATGCCGTGATTAGTGTTGGTAAGGGAAACACCTATGGACACCCAACGCAAGAGGCTTTAGGAAGGCTTTCTGGCATCGGAGCGACTATTTATCGGACCGATGAATCAGGCACGATTGTATGCGAATCTGACGGCACTAACATCACTTTTAATGTACTGGGGAGTTCTGTTCAGCCGCGCGCACCAAGTACCGCAGCACCCATCGCTGCGTCTGCACCAAGTTCTAATGCTGTTGCAAAGCCAACTCCAGCACCTGTTCAGAGCAACAACCAAAGTGGGACGGTTTTCGGGACAAAGACGGGTAAAAAATATCATGCAGATGGTTGCCGCTATATAACTTCTAGTAAAATTCAAATGACCTTAAGCGAAGCGAAGGCTAAAGGACTTACCCCATGTAGTGTTTGTAATCCGCCTCAATAAAAGGGAGGTTCATGATGAAATGATTGGAATTATAGACCGTTTTGAAGGGGAATATGCAGTCATCGAATTTGAAGGTAGACTGATGAAGGATATCCTGAACAGTGAACTCCCCGTTGGACTAAAAGAGGGAGACGCTGTTCGTTATACAGATGGAGTTTATGTCTTTGATGCACAAGAAACTGAGCGAATCAAGAAAATGACCAAGGTGATGTTTGATAAATTGTGGGAATAAGGAAAATACACATTGACGTATGTGAAGCTTAAAACTCCCAGGTCATCTGGGAGTTTTAAGCTGTAATGCTTTATTTATAGTTTCTATTTGGTTTAAGGTTCTTAAAAGGGAAGTGAGTTTTACTCTATGCAAATAATTAATAAACTCAATAATAAAAAGCTTATCTTACTTTATGAAGTAGGAATGACGCTTTTGACCATTATTGCAGTTATTATGGTTTCCTTTGAATTTATGATGCCAGAAACCGTTTATGATGTTTATGTTTTTAGCCTCATTGATACAGGTATTATTATAATATTTGCCTTAGATTACTTTACAAGACTTATTCTATCTAAAAATAAAGTCCAATTTTTCAAAAGTAACATGATAGACCTTATTTCTATCATCCCCTTTGGCTCTGTATTTCAGAGCGCGAGAATCCTGAAGATTACAAGATTGCTGAAATATACAAGGTTCTTAAAATTCATGAAGCTTCTGAAGCTGTTTAGAATCATTATTTTAATAGCCAAATTTAAAAAGAATATAGATAAGTTCTTGAAAACGAATAACTTCATATATGTAATATGGCTTACGATTTTCACGGTGATAATAGGGGCTTTAGGTTTTTCATTAATAGAAAATAAATCGTTTTCAGATGGACTTTGGTGGAGTTTTGTGACGGTAACCACAGTAGGTTATGGAGATATGTCTCCTACAACAGGCATCGGTAGGGTACTTGCTGCAATACTTATGCTCATTGGTATAGGATTTATTGGTATGCTCACTGGGACGATAGCAACATTTTTCTTAAAAAATGAAGTTAGTAGTGGAACATTTAAAGAAAATACGATAGAGAGTATCAAGAGAAGTCTTAACGATTTTGATAACTTAAGTAATGAAGATATAGATAATATCTATAAAACACTGAAGTCATTAAAATAGATGTTGTGCTCAGAGCTTTTCTAAGTTCAAACCATGCGGTTAAAAATAAATATAATTCAATTCTCTTTTTCCGACATGCTTTGCAGTTAACTTGGGGTATAGTTCATGTGGACTGTTAAGGGTTATCGTCATGTCATCAGATGAAGAATGTGTACAGTTGTCTCGATTACGTTAATAAATATAAGTTTTTATTAAAAGGAATTTATAAAGAGGGGGTAGGAGATTTGGCGAAGAATTTTTTACGTGGGGCAAAAGATTTGCAATTTCCAGGTGAGGCAGATGGGTTGAAGAAGAAGTCTTCAGATGGTTTAAAAAAGATATTATTAGGTGGTCTATTGCTTTGTGTGTGCGCGCTTAGCATTTTTATATTATCATTTCCAAACACAATCCCAGCTCTTGCTCAACAAGCTGAAAATGTATTTGTTGGGAAATCTCCAAATTATCAGGGAACACTTGTCGTAGGACAGAAAGACGGTCAAGGTAAATATACATGGTCTAATGGTGATGTTTACTCGGGGGAATGGAAAAATGATAAAATGAATGGATTTGGTGTCCTTAAATATAGCAATGGAAATGGATACTCTGGTACATTTATAGATAACAAGCGCGCTGGGCAAGGAACCATCAAATGGTCCAATGGCGAAGTGTACATCGGTGAATGGAAAAATGACCAAATGAGTGGAGAAGGGAACTATACCTTCAAGAATGGCGATAAGTATTTAGGTAGTTGGGCGAACAATAAAATGAATGGCTTAGGTAAATATACCTTGAAAAATGGTCAGACTCTTGAAGGTACTTGGATTGATAATACATATAAGAAGTAATGACCAATTTAAGGAGGTTTACTAATTGGAGAATCCATTTGATGACAAACTAATTCCGCATTTTTCTAAATCAATAAGTAATTTTTTATATGAAGAAGAGGGCAATATCAGTAGGGGAAATATGCTTTACATCGGTTCTTTACTCGTTATTGTAGGAATAATGATGTCGGCTGACGATGTATTTGCTGGACATTCCTCTCATGCATCCCATGCCTCACACGCCTCGCATGCTTCACATTACTCATCTTCTGGCGGTGCATTGCCAGGTCCACCAGCACCACCAGCACCGACTTATTCAACGCCAACTTACACGCCGACACCAACTCATACACCAACACCAACACCAACACCAACACCGACACCGACACCGACACCAACACCGACTCCGACTCCAATTCCAACTACACAGATTCCACAACTACCACCAATTACCCCAATCCCTCAATAAAGCGAGGAGCAGATTGAGTTTATGACGATTAAACATACTGTAAAAGATGGATTTTGCTCTTTTTCAATTAATGAGCTTGTATATCCTTTAGGTGTAATAATGAAAACCGCCTATAGCTTCATTGATGCGTTCTATATATATATTGACTATCTTGAGACAAATAATATCCAGGTTGAGTTAAAACCTAAAAAATGCGTGTCAGCCTCTACGTTGGAGGACACAATTGGAGAATTTCACAACGAATTATTGAACCAAACCATCCGCTTAGAAATATATTCAAAAACAAAGGGCATAAGAGAGCTTATTTTTGCGAGAGCATTGCATAGTGCAAGTATTCAAATTGATGAATCACAAGTGTTGCTGGATTCAGATGGAACGGTTAGCGGTTTAAATCAAGAGGACGACCTCTCCCAAATTGCGCAGAATTGGTTCGATGCATTTCCAGTGGAGGATAAGAATGATAGTAACGCTTGACACTAGAATTTATCCCTTGGAATGTATTAGAGAAACAATAGAAGCCTTTCAAAAATTAGTTTCAGTTGAAGTGGGGAACCATTGCCCCAATAAAGTGTCACTCACTTATTCTTGTTATGATGGTAACCTTGAAATTCTAAAGGACGAATTCCTTAACTATTTACTGACGGTAGCTTCGGTGCGCCTATGAATGAACTTTATTATGGAGCCTCTTTTATCATGCTGCTTTCGATAGGATTGACGGCATCAATGACAGATATGAGTAATGGAAAAATCTACAATAGACATCTTTTAAAATTCTTTTCAATAATATTGGTCCTAGATATTGCCAATGTGATAATAGCTAAGCAAGACTTTAAGACCGTCTTGCTTTTTTTTACTAACTTTCTACTGGGGACGGTTATTGCGATATTGCTCTACCGCTGGGGATTATGGGCTGCGGGAGATGCAAAGCTTTTTTCACTTATTCTGCTTGTTATTCCTAGTGCTATCTACCCAGAGGGAGCTAATAATATCTTCCCAGGTTTTTGGTTGCTTGTGAGTGTCTTTAGTATAGGCTTTTTGTATGTTCTTAGTGAAACAATCTATTTAGTATTGAAAGATTTAAGACAAGGCGGATTTCAAGCGTTGAAATACCAGTTTCCAAAGGGCAGGGAAGTTGTTCCAAAGTATTTTTTTGCTTTCATACTGACGCTTGTCGTGAATCGCTTTCTCTTGGGATTGTTTCCATCGGAATTCTTGGGTTCGAATTTATGGTTAACTTATTTTGTTAGCATTATGACGGTTCTTTTTGTTTTAAAACATATCAGGGGAGCAAGAATGTATATTTTCTTAGCTATCCTTGGGGGATGCTTTCTGTTAGTTTTTCAGGGGAACACGCCGTGGCTAAATTATAAGCAGCTGGTTGGAACAATTCTAACTGCTATAGCCATCGTCTTTATACGGAGCGTAGGTAGCCTATATAACTATAAAGAAATTCCAACAAACCAAGTGTCCAAAGGGAATATACTATCACTTGATACTGTTTTATCATTTCGAAGGTCTAAGGTTAGTGGATTACCTAGTTTTACGTCTGAAACAACTAAATCGCGGTTATCGAGTGACGAAGTACAGAGTATTAAGCGTTGGGAGACGAGTAAATATGGCTCCGACAAAATTAGCATTGTCCGACATATTCCTTTTGCACCATTTATTTTTATAGGTTCGCTACTGATATATCTCAGACATTTTGTTATATGAGAGGACGTTGTAAGTGGATGGACAAGTAGAAGCTCAAGGAAGTGCTTTAAATAGCAATAGCATTGTTGATGTATTGGGTAAAGTTATCAAGCAAGATGAAGAGAAAATTTCTATTTCAAATTCTACGGGAGCTATAATAGGTTATCTTTTTAAAGATAGAATTAATTTGCACCTAAAAAGCCAGCTCGAACGTGATAGGATACCGTATTTGACACAGTTCCGTGACTTCGAGACTTTTATCACCAACGATATTGTTTATATTAATCAAACGAAAGTGCGCGTTCTCTATAAAGCTGAAGCTAAGGAAAATGTATTATTTCTTACGAACCAATGTAATAACAACTGTGTGTTCTGCCCAGATACAGAATTTGTTAGACAAACTCGTAGTAACGTTACTTTGGATGTTCTTAGAGAGATAATCAGCTTGATGGATGTTAACACACCCTATTTATGTATTACTGGGGGAGAGCCGACGATTCTACGAGATGAGCTTTTTAAGGTATTAAGCCTCTGTAGAGAAAGGCTTAATAATACCGAGTATATCATGCTAACCAATGGAAGAATGTTCAGTTCCAACCGTTATACCAATGAGTTCTTGAAGGCTAAGCCCTTACACATGACATTGGGTATACCACTCTATTCCAATTCCGCCTCACTACACGACACTATAACGAGCGTAGAAGGTAGTTTTGAACAGACGACAATAGGGATAACAAACTTAATCCAAGGTGGACAAGCAGTAGAAATCAGAGTGGTGGTAAATAGGCTTAATGTTTCCGTTTTAGAAGGTATTGCACAAATGATAGCAAGCCGATTTCCAAAGGTCTTTAGGGTCAATTTCATGGCGCTTGAGATGTCAGGGAATGCCTTTAAGAATAGGGAAGAAGTATGGATTGATTTTAATAAGGCCATGCCAGAAGTATCAAAGGCGATGGTTTATTTATTGAAACATGGTATCAATGCCTTCTTATATAATTTTCCACTCTGCTATGTTCCTGCGGAACTATGGCATGTATCGATAAAAAGCATATCAGAACATAAAGTAAGGTACCTAAATGAATGTGCAGAATGCGACGCATTAGAGTTCTGTGGGGGATTTTTCGTTTCTACATTAAAACAAGCTAAAGCTCTCGGGGTTACGCCAATACACTTATAAAATAAGTGGGGAAGATAGGGGAGAAGATGAGCGAAAAGCAACAGGGCATAAAGAATCTGAACTTTTTTAATTTCAAGAAGTTTGACAGTCAGTATCTAATTACCAATGATATCGGAAGTTTTCTGTTCATATCAAATGAAGAATTTGCTAGACTTATTGATGGTTCATGGGAAGAAGATATTGAGCTATCGTCGCGTCTGATAGACAAGGGGTTTGCATTTTCTAATAATAAGGATTTGTTTGTAATGTCCAATTCTACAAAACTCAGGGAAAGAAAAGGGCATTTGTTTCACGCTACCCAACTTCATATTTTTGTGCTGACGCTGCGCTGTAACCAAAGCTGCCTATATTGCCAAGCATCGGCTCAATCTGAGTCGAAAGAGTCCCTTGATATGGACATACAAACAGCTGAAAAGGCAGTTGATATTGCCTTGCAATCACCCTCCAAATTTTTAACGTTTGAGTTCCAAGGGGGAGAGCCGTTACTAAACCTGGAGACATTGAAACATATCATAGCATATACGAAAACTCGGTCGGGTGATAAACAGATTATCTATAACCTCATTACTAATCTAACTCAAATCGACGATTCCACGATTGAGTTTCTTATTAATGAAAAGGTTAATGTTTCAACATCTATTGATGGGCCGAAGTTGCTGCATGACCATAATAGACCATTAAAAGGGACAAGTGCGTTCGAGTTGGTTAAAGAAAATGTGCAAAGGTTCAACCGAAAGATTAGTGAGACGAATTCAAATATCACCTTACAGGCCATTTTGACGACGACAAGAGAAAGCCTGACTCTTTCAAGAGAGATTATTGATGAATATATAAGCTTGGGGTTTAGGAATGTCTTTCTTCGACCGCTGACACCTTTAGGGATTTCTAAACGCAATTGGACAAATATTGGTTATACCCCTGAAGAGTTCTTGATTTTTTATAAGCAATGTCTAGACTACTTGCTTCAATTAAATCGACAAGGCTCCATTATCTCTGACGTACAGACGAATATTTTTCTTCAACGAATCTTTAAAAAGGGCGCTACTAACTACATGGATTTGAGGTCTCCTTGTGGTGGGGCTTTGGGACAATTAGCCTACAATTACAATGGAGATATTTATACATGCGATGAGGGTAGAATGGTCTCGCAGGCTGGTGATGAAAGTTTCCGACTAGGAAATGTGTTTGAACATCAGTATATAGACCTGATTGAAAATCCAATCACTAAATCAGTATGTATTGCTTCTTGTATTGAAGCATTGCCCTCATGTGCAGAGTGTGTCTATAGTCCTTACTGTGGAACATGCCCGATACTAAATTACACAGAGCAAAAGACAATCTTTGGACAGATGCCATCAAACTATAAGTGCAAGATACACAAAGGCATTTTAGATAATATTTTTAAGGAATTGAATTCAGAGGGTAGCATACTTAGAGCTAATTCTAATATTAAGTGAAGAAGAATCTAGGAATCAAATATATACTCCCCACTGACACAGTGTGGGAACTAGTATTTTAGTGTATCATCCACATGATGAAAACAGATTTCAGCGATTTTAATCAACAAAAAAGACGGAAAGCGTGATGATTATGAGGGGACATAGTTACAAGAATAAACGTGGCATGTACTTCAGTGGGAGAAGTCGTCGTACTGGTCGCTATTATACTCGCGGGGGTGGATGTCTTTTACCAGTATTAATCATGTTGCTTTTTATGGTATTGGTCGGATACACGGTTTTTCAATAAATACTTAAGATTTGTTTTGTTTTGTCGTTTGGACTAATAAAAAAGGTAAAAGGAGGATTCTTCATCATATGAGTAATCGTCCGAGGATGCAAAAACTAGCATGGACTATTCTGTTTAGTATTTTCTTAGTTTTATCTATAAATGGATGTGGAACACAACAATCAATAACGTCAAAATTAGAAACGTCAAAATCAAAAGATATTGAAGTGATAATGGATGTTCGGCCTGTGTTGTGTAATGATGGAACATTCCAATGTAATATCACTACTAACTTACCTACTCAAACCAGTTTAGATGTTGAGATAAATACTGGAATTTATAACAAAACAACTACTTCCGTAGACAATGGTAAGGCAACAGCTTTATTTAAATATTTTAAACCAGGTCCTTATACATTATCAATAAAAACATCAGATATTCAGCCTATACCTGTATATGATGTTATTGGTTATACAGGGGGGAATTTAAAAGGCCCTTATGCTACTTCTATTGGCAATAATATTTATGGTATTTTTTATAAAAAAGATTTAACTTTTGGTAGTAAAGAACAAATTGCTGCTGCTCAGGCCCCAGCCCTAACTGAAGCTGAAAAAAGTGAATCGAGGATAATATCTAGCCTTAAATGGGATGGCACACATAAACTGGATTATGATGGTATTACATACGAGATTACACGTACACAAATGCCAATAGATAAACGTGCTGGTACTGGAGTAAGGTATGAGGAAGTAGTTTCTAAAATTGATTTTAGATTACCTTTAGACAAGAGAGTCAGAACGATTATTAGTTCAAGGGTTATTCATTAATATTAGACTAACTAGTAAACTTACAAACCTTCATAGGAACTTAAACATATTGAACAAGAATCTGAGTCTCCAGGTAACGTATTAGTAAAATATATAAGTCTTAAGATATAAAATAGAAGGCGGGCAATGGCTCGCCTTTTTATACGTATTTGTCTTTTCTCTTTCATAGTGCGTGTTCTATATTAAAAGAAGGATTTCCAAGAATGGAAGAGAATTCAAGTAAAGTGTAAAGTATTTAGAATATATTTAACATTTATTATTGAGACATTGCCAGAGGGGCCAAAATAAACCGCACAATTCTTGCAGCAATGGCTCATACTCTTCATCACTGCGCGTTCGACTACCTGTTATATGAAACTTATTAGATTAAACCGTAAGGGGTGATATTAAATGTTTATTGCTTTTCCAGCAGATGAAAAGGTTAAAGCTCGGCTAGACGCCGTTTGTAAATCACTCAATATATCCATGGAAGATTGGTTCGAGAGTGCATTGAAAGCATCGGAATTCGATGTGCTGGTGAAATTTCTTGATAATCCAGAAGACCAAAAATCATGGGTTTGGGATGAGACCTCCTGCCGATTTGTTCGACTTCATGAACTGAATGACGAGTGATTTTAAGCAAAAAATCCTTAAAGTATCCTCCACGCGAGGCTGATTGGGAATGGTTTTTTAGCCATCTTGTCTTTAATATTCAGATGGAGTATCAAAAAGTGTATACGAGGAAGTGCAAAAATGAGTTTTGAATATCCATTTATATTTCTTGGTAGTTTTGGGGTGGGGGTGAAATACTTACTTATAATCTTCTATTGTATATTAGGAGCAATGATTTTCACATATTTATTCAATCTAAAGACTTATGAGATAAAATTCACTCCTAGTAAATCAATTACGGTAAAGGTGTTCATAACATATACATTGTTAATACCCTTTTGTTGGTGGACTAATTTAACTAATTATCATAATAATATTTTGACAGATACATTTAATTGGATATTAAGTGTTGAATTCATTTTTGCAGTTATTTTAGTAATAGCTGTTGGTTATGGTATAGCTATATATTCCAATAAGGATACATATTTTAATGCATTAATTATTCCTGTGACTGTGATATTGTATTTAGATATATTATCGACAATCATTACAAGACAAGTTGATTTTTTGAAATGGTATAATATTATGCTTTTCATATCATTAGGTCTGTTTATTTGGGCTATCAATAATATTAGATTTGAGAGAGTTAATAAAAGTGAAAATAATATCGAAACTAATAAACCGAATTTTTTGTTTAAGCAAAGAATATGGCAAGCTAAAGCCCTAGAAAGATTAATCAACGAACACCCTTCTAGTGAACCCCTTTCAATATGTATTTCGGGAGAATGGGGAAAAGGAAAAACATCTTTTGTAAAAGCAGTAATGAATAATATTATTAAAGAAAAAAAAAGACATCATAAAATCATATGGATTAACACTATGGATATGGATAGTGTAGAATCACTTTTTGAATATCTATTTCAAAGAATTAAAAATGAGCTTAAAAACAAAGGTTATTATGTTGGCATTTCAAGTGAATACCAAAATTATATATCATCGGTTTTAGAAATTATTTCTAAAGCAAAAATATCAAATGCAATTAAAAATCTGTTTGGAAAAGAAAAAGATTATAGAGACACAAAAAAATACCTTGAAGAAATGCTCTTTACAATGTTAGGCAAAGATAAATTAATTATAATAGTTGATAATATTGAAAGATGTGATTCTAGCCAGATTGCTCCATTTATTAACTTTATTAAAGAAATTGCTACTTTTAAAAATTGCATTATTATTTTTCTAACAGATTATGAGCAGTTGAAATGTAAACTTAATAAACCAATAAAATATCTAGATAAATTTTTTAATCAAAGAATTAATTTACAAACTGTAAATTTTCAAGATATTTTAGAAAATTATCTAAGTAATACTGTATATGAATTTGGTCTATATAATGAAATTAAAATATCCGTTTTGTCTGAAATACAAATTATAATTTCAAAGGTTAATAAAATAATACTGAAGTTAGAGGAAGATAACAATCAATATAACAAAGCTACAGTAGCCAACGCTATTGAAATAGGGGAAAAGACTCAGATAGAAAATGAAATGAAGAGAATTGAGCTTTTGAAAAAAAGAATTTCTTTTCTAGAAGATAATTTAAATAATCCAAGAAATATAGTTAAATTACTCATATATATTCAAGAGTATTGTCTTCTTCTGAAAGATAAATTTTCAAGTACAGACCCTGTTATTATTTATAAATATTTAGATAAAATACAAGCTCAAAAAAATATAATAATTATTTCACTTATTCGTACAATTTTTCAAGAAAAATACGAAATGATACAAGAGTTGAGTTTAAACAGTTACGTTGATTATCTATGTGATGTAAACTCAGTTAAAGATTCTGACGATGAATTCATTAATTGTTTAGTATCTGGGTTATGGCACAAAACTTCCTTATACACCCGTACAAACGGTTATCAGCAAAATGAGATTATAAAATTTATAACGAGTTTACTTAAAAACCCCCCCGATTTAAGTAATATTGTACACGGGTTTGCTTCATTTGACGAAAAATATATTTCTATGCTTAAAAATAATGAGGAAATTGATATTTCGCTAATAGAGATTTTCGTTATAGTTGTACGGAATTTTTCATATCAAAATTATGAAAATGGTTATGAATTAATCGAAAAACTTTTTTCGAAAATTTCTATACAAATTAAATCAAATCAGATAAAAAATGACATAATATTTTCATTTTTCAGCTCTGGTGTTCAAAGACAATTTGCACCTAAATTACACATTATGGAATTAATTTATAAATTCTTTTTCAGTGGAGATATCATATTTAATAATGATTTATCAAACCAATTGAAACAATTAAATTTATTTTGCAGAAATTATGTACCTGAAACTCTTGAGAATTTCTCAAAGACTCTTTATTTTCATTTTATTGATAAAGGCCGAGAGTTTGATATTGTACAAAGCGCAAGGGAAAGAGCTATGCAAGGAGAATCTTTTGATGATATCTTGAATCTATTTTGTGATGAAATGAACGACCATTTTAAAAGCAACAAGAAAATTATTCATTTTGATAAGATAAAGAGTTATTTAAATACATGCAAAAAAGAGTTGCTAGATATGGGCTTAATGGAAATGGAAGATATTAAGATTGAGGTAGAGGAAGCTTTTGCACAAGTTGAAGAATATAAGTATTTGGACAAAATACTTATATTTATTAATGAAAGATTGACGGAAAAAGTACAATTGAAAGATATTAATTTTAACAATATGCAAAACTTAATTGATACATATATTAGTGAGCTTGGTAATAAAACATCTATTAAAACTGTAACTAATGAAACAATGCTAGATTTGTTTAATGTAGTTAAAAAACTATCAGCAGACAATGTATTTTCTAAGGAGCTTATAAATAACTTTCATAACTTAATTACAGTATTTAGAAATTCATTCAAAGATTATAATCAAGTAGATGTTTTTTATTACCGCAAAGTTCTGGCCGATATACAAAAGAAAAAAGAACAAAGTGAAAGGTAAGAATGCATGGAAAACAAGTGAAACGGTGTATAAAAGTTGTTAGTCTATCTGATATCTTAACGATTTATTACTTACTGTGTAAATCATAATAGAAGTGAAGAAGAAATTGGGATAATTGAGTAATATCGATGTAAATACGTCATTAGGAAAATTAATGACAACTGTCAAGATGAAAGAGGTGAGGTATTATTGCTAGATTTCGAGGGAGAATAATGCCGCCCAAATATATAAGATATGGTGGAAAATCGTCAGGTAAAAGTAATGAAGAAGTTAAGGCGTTAGTCTACTCTTGCATACTTGATGATGATGATTTCTACGCTGCTATGAAGCCATTAGAAAAGGAGGCTAGGAATAAATTTATAGGGCAACGACTAAGGGAAATTGAAAATAAACGATGGAGAGCAGCTAATCCAGAATTAGCTCAAACCACCGACCAAGTTGGTTGTTTAATAGGCATAGGATTTGTAATTTTTATATTAGTAATTCTGTTTAGCAGTTAGGGGACAGTTAGTGCATACTCTGCTATGGTAGTAGCGCATTTATCTACAGATGGTATATTAGAAGCCCTCATTTTGGCCTAAAGCTAAGACGAGGGCTTCAAGAATGTATAAGTGTTCTGGTTTTTAGTTCGGGTCATGTAAGCTTCTTGTCCCTTGAGCTAAGCAATGTAATTATTTGCTAATTAAGAAGGGAAATTCAGGAAACGTGTTGAATATTACAGAAGAAATGTTTTTATCTAATTTGCAGCTCCTACTATTCATCACCGCGCGTCCCCGTTGGCCTACCAGTTATGTGAAAATCATTAGAATAAAATTATGAGGTGACATTAAAAAATGTATATTGCTTTTCCATCAGATGAAAAAGTCAAAGCTCGGCTAGACGCCGTTTGCAAATCACTCAATATATCCCTGGAAGGTTGGTTCGAGACTGCCTTGAAAGCTTCCGAATTTGATGTATTGGTGAAGTTTCTTAATAATCCAGAAGACCAGAAATTATGGGTCTGGGATGAAAGCTCGCGCAGATTTTTTAAAACTTCTGACGCTGAATAAGCGCCTTAAATGCAAATATTTTAGAAATGAATTGTAATTGCCTTAACTTAAACAAAATTAGGCAAAGGATTTACCCAATGAGAACGGAACGCGGTTCTTAAAGAGTTATTGGCAAAATCAGTTTGAGTAAATTTTAGATTAGAGGAGTATAAATTGAGAGATTGCATAAAATTCAT
>JGI24143J45723_1000194_pt1 | contig 32763 bp, 28 predicted proteins | sample BarGraIncu00432A_FD_45723 | JGI IMG/M metagenome (IMG submission 45723) | reverse complement strand
AGCCTGATGCGGAGCCTGATCGGCGACTCCGAGTTGCTCAAGAGGTACCTCGGGCTGCTGCTCACCTCCGCCGAGCGCGCAGCCGATCTCACCCGCGGACTGCTTGCCTACAGCAGGCAGCAGACGCTTCATCCTGTCCCGGTCGAATTGAACAGCCTGGTGCGGGATGTCGAGAAATTCCTGCCGCCGATTACGGGAGAAGGGGTCGAGCTGCAGATCGAGTACTCACAGGAATCGCCGCGCGTAAAGGCTGACCGCGGCCAACTGGAACAGGTCCTTCTCAACCTGGTTGGCAACGCGCGCGACGCCATGGAAGGAGTCGGGCGCCTGACCATAGCGACCGGCGCCGCCTCGCTTGACGAGGCCTTCATCGCGGCCCAGGACTATGGGGAATGCGGCGACTATTCCATTTTATCCGTCACCGACAGCGGATCCGGAATCGCACCGGAGGCCCTGGAGAAGGTTTTCGAACCATTCTTTACCACCAAGGAGGTGGGCAAGGGGACCGGTCTCGGATTGTCCATAGTCTACGGGATCGTGAAGCAGCATGGAGGGTTCATCAACGTCTTCAGCGAGCCGGGAGTCGGCAGCGCCTTCTGGGTATATCTCCCGCGCATCCGCGAAAAGGAGTCAGAAAGCAGCCAGGTGGAGCCGCCGGTGCGGGCAGGCCTGGGGGAGACCATCCTCCTTATCGAGGACGATGGTGATGTGAGGTCGTTGTTCAGGGAGGTTCTTGAACGTAACGGTTATCTCGTCATCGAGGCCGTCGACGGCGCGGATGGTGTGGCAAAATTCCGGGAGAGAGGGGCTTCGGTAGGTATGCTGGTGCTCGACGTGATCATGCCGCGCAAAAACGGCCGCGAGGCCTTAAAGGAAATCCGCAAAATGCGCAGTGACGTGAAAGCCCTTTTCGTCAGCGGCTATACGGACGACATCATCAATAAGACCGGCATTGCCGATCCGGGGCTTCACTTTCTCCCGAAACCGCTTTCGCCCGCCAAGCTGCTGGCCAAGTTGCGGGAGTTGCTGGACTGAAACGAAGACCAGTTCTCCGCCGCACTCCCACCATGCCGGTGGCGCCAAACAGCAGGACCTTCATAAAATCGCCTCCAGCGGTCCTAGCCTAGTTTTTCAGAGGGTTTTTTCGGTTGAGCTCCATGACCTTGCGTACTGATAAGGCCATGGAGGCCCGGGGTCAAGCTAAAGCCGATCCCGGAACAGTACGACTCTCTTCTCTGTCCCCTTGGCTTGGTACATTGCCGCATCGGCATTTTTGAAAAGTATCTCGGCCGTTTCCCCATCTGCGGGATATATGGCAATACCGATACTGACTCTTATCGAAAGGACTGTTCCATCACACTCGAAGGACTCGGAAATCCGCTTGACCATATTCGCGGCAAGGCGAGTCACGTCCGCCTCTTGCTTGACTTCGAGCAACAAGCAGACGAATTCGTCCCCTGCCCAACGACTGACGGTGTCTTCTTCGCGTACGGCTGACTGTAAGCACTCTGCCACCATGATCAGCACTTTGTCTCCCGTACCGTGGCCATAAGTGTCGTTAATGTCCTTAAACTTGTCGATATCGATAAAAAAGACGGCGAGTCCCCAACCATGCCGTTTTGCTTGCATCAACCCGCTGTCGAGACTCTGTTCAAACGACACACGGTTCGGAAGACCTGTGAGTGCGTCCTGAAGCGCAAGTTTTCGCGTTTTTTCTTCCTTGGCCTGGGATTTTGATAAATCGTCGCGCACATCTGCCAGATCTGTCTTCATGGCAGTGAGTTCGGATTCGAGGTCTACTCGTTCAAGCAACTCTTTGGCAAGCTCCGCGTTAACCTGGTGCAAATCGCCCGCGGCTTTCGCTACTTTGCGCTCGACCTCTTGGTTCTGAGTGATGACATCCTTGATGACCCCGACGGGGACCTCGACGCCCTTTCTCTGTTTCAGAACTTCATTGACCGAGGTGAGTTCGCTGGCAGCCTGCGTGACAGTTTCTTTGATTTTCTCATTTTGCTTCAGGACACGCTCCAGCGAAGCGTTATTGGCTGCTGCGAGTTTGCCCGCTTTTTTTGATTTTGATTTCATCCTCCCTCCAGTTTACGGCGTTTTAGTTTCGGTCAGGCACCAGCGCCTGCCCCCACGAGCTCTTGGTACCTGGTGACTAGCAGGTTGGGTTCCCCCCCGGCAGAAATCCTTGGTACACGGTGTCCCTTGCATAAAACGGAGACCCCAAAAAGCCCGCTGACCAGGAGTGACAAGCAGGGCTAAACTGAATGAGAACGCAATGAGCCTTCCACGCACCAAGTGTAACACTGATGGAGTTGCCAGGGGGAACCCTTGTTGTATCTGCGGCGCGTCCCGCCGGGCGACACGGGATGAGTAACCTGCAGGCCACCGGAATCGCCTTCCCAGTCCGTAGTCCATCAAGTCCGGCAACAGTTAAAGACCCGCCTGTCGGGCGACTGGCGCAGAAAGCTCTGGCACGGGCGCCGGCCCCCCCCTATCTCGCTCCGCAAACCTGCCCCCCTGCTTCGTAGGCGCTGTTTACTTAGAGCAGTTACTTAGAGCAGAAATCGCGAACATGTCACAACCACTTTTCAAGATGAGAGATCGACAAACCCTGTCCCAAGAAATGGTCTCTTTACTTGGTAACAACAGCTTTTCGCCCGTCTATCGCTGACAATTCTTTTACGTTTTTTAATTTACTTCCTATAAATATTGACATATATTCCAGCTTGAAACAGTTGAGTCTGTTGAGTTGGTCTTGGATGGAGTGAGCCCCAACTATGTTTTCTTTCCCGAGTCTGTACCTTGCGCTTACTGCCGCGCTGGCAGTGGGCGCCCTGACAGGCTGCTCCCCCCTGAGGATTCTCAACGCCGTAACGCCCGGCAGTAGCTACCGGTTGACGGAAGGTGTGAGTTACGGACCGGAAGCGCGACACAAGCTGGACGTTTATACTCCTAGCGACCTCAAAGGACCGGCACCTGTCGTGCTGTTTTTTTACGGCGGCAACTGGAACGACGGCGCACGGGGTGACTACCGCTTTGTCGGCGAAGCGCTCGCTTCGCGCGGAATGGTCGCCCTGGTGGCGGACTACCGCCTCTACCCGGTGGTGCGCTATCCCGCCTTTTTGGAAGACAGCGCGCGTGCCGTCGCCTGGACCGTAAAGAACGTGCAGTACTATGGCGGGGATGACCGAAGCCTTTTTGTCATGGGGCACAGCGCCGGCGCCTATATCGCCGCGATGCTCGCTCTCGACCCGCGCTGGCTGAAAGCTCAGGATTTGACGCCGGAAGCGCTCCGGGGCTGGATCGGCCTGGCCGGCCCCTATGATTTCATCCCGATCCAGAACACGACCACGCGTCCGGTATTCTGGTACCCCGACACGCCGGTCGACTCTCAGCCGATCAATCACGTCAGCGCCGCAGCCCCGCCGGCTTTATTGATTGCAGCCAAAAATGACGACCTGGTAAATCCAGCCCGCAACACCGGCGGGTTGGCGACCAGGTTGCGCGCCGCCGGTGTGAAGGTCCAGGAGGTTTATTTCGACCATGTCAGCCATGCCACCCTGATAGGCGCTATGGCACGACCGTTACGCAGCTTGGCAGCTGTGCTCGTCACGGTCGAGCGGTTCGTAAAATCCCACGCGGGTAAAACTGCGCCCTGATCCTTGCTCAAGGCGGTTATTAGTCTCGAATTCTACTTCCCGGTTTTTTGGTGCTTTTTTGTGATGATCACCTTTTCGGGGGACATGCAATGCAGAGCCACTACGATCTCGATCCGGAATCTCCTGCAACGCCCAGTCGCTACCTGCCTCAGAACGCTCGTCGCATCCTCTGCGTTTTCCCCGAATACGGCTGTTCCTTTGGCACTCTGCACTATGCCTACCCTTTAATCCCGAACGTCAAGGCATTCATGCCACCCCAGGGACTCCTGCTGATTGCCGCTTGTTTGCCACAGCAGTGGGAGGTGCGCTTTGTGGACGAGAATTTGCGGCGCTGTTCCAGCACTGACCTGGCCTGGGCCGACGCGGTGCTGATGAGCGGCATGCACGTCCAGCGCCCCCAGATGATGCGCCTTAACGACATGGCGCACCAGGAAGGTAAGCTCACGGTTCTCGGCGGGGCGGCAGTTTCGGCCGCGCCCGAGGATTTCTCCGATTTCGATCTGCTGCACATCGGAGAGCTGGGCGATGCAACCGATGAGTTGATTGTTTATCTCGACCTGCACTGCGAACGCCCTGCAAGCCAACTGCGACTGGTGACCATTGAAAGGCTCCCTTTCAGAAATTTTCCGCTTCCAGCCTACCACCTGGTCGATCTGCGCCACTACCTGCTGGCGAACATCCAGTTTTCCAGCGGCTGCTCCTACCAGTGTGAATCCTGCGAGATTCCGGAGCTCTACGGGCACGTGCCGCGGCACAAGTCCGCGCTGCAGATCGTTCAGGAACTTGATGCCATGCTCCTTGCCGGGAACTCCGGCACGGTCTATTTCGTCGACGATAATTTCCTGGCCGATCCGCGCGCGGCGGCCAAACTGCTCCCCCACCTGGTCGACTGGCAGATGCGCAACAGTTATCCGGTCGAGTTTGCCTGCGAGGTGACCCTCAACCTCGCGCTGCATCCCGAGATACTCGCGCTGATGCGCGAGGCGTATTTCTGCACCGTCTTTTTCGGCATCGAAAGCCCCGCCCCGGACGCGCTCCATTCCATTTTCAAGCACCGCAATCTGAAGGTCCCCATCACCCAGGCGATCCAAACCTTTAACAACTATGGCATTGAAGTGCTCTCGGGCATCGTCATGGGGCTCGACGGGGAGCCCGAGCGCATTGACGAAGAGATCATATCCTTCATCCGTTCCTCCCAGATCCCGGTGTTCACTATCAATCTGCTCTATGCGCTGCCGCGGACCCCGCTCTGGCGCAGGCTGGAGCAGGGGAAACGTCTCATCGACCCTTGCGGCAGAAAGTCCAACGTGGAATATTTGGTCCCCTACCAAAAGGTCCTCAGCCAGTGGAAGCGTTGCATCGCCTTCGCCTACGACCCGGAATCACTGTACCGGCGTTTTTGCCACCAACTGGAACACACCTACCTGAACAGGATTGAGGTCCCGAACGGCCCGGAGCGGTTTTCCTGGAGGAGCATTAAGGAGACCATCTTGATGGCCGGCAACCTGTTTGTCCGGGTGGGACTGTTCAGCGACTATCGGTCGACGTTCTGGAGAATGGCGCGGCTCGCCTTAAAGCATGGAGACATCGAGGGGTTCATTCATGTCGGACTGGTCTCCCATCACCTGATTCAGTTCGCCAAGAAATGTGACCAGTGCGATGAGGCGACAGACCTTCCTTTGCCCAGGCATTCCCGGGATACCGGGTTTCCCGGAAAGAGCACCTCGATGTCGTCTTGACACATTAAGATAAATTCATATCATTGGTGCAGGGTCGGCATCCGGGATCTGGGCCATCTGCCCAGAGTTGCAACGGTTTAGGAGTTACCTTTTTCCTATAAGGAGAAGCCATGAAAGACGATCTCTCCCAAATAGCTGTGATGACCATAGCGGAAGGCGAAGCATTCTTCGCAGGACAGGCCACCGCGCACATCCCGCAGGTGGGGATTTACAAACTGCTGGCCAAGAGGAAGGTAGATGACACGATCGAGTGGGCACACTTCGTCGAGCGTGACGACGGCCAAAAAGGTAATGTGATGCACGGCACGGTGAAGAACACCGACGAATTTGATATGGTGATCGAGACCATCAACGACAATCTGCGCAAGATATTTGGTGTTATCTTGCAGCCAGCAGCGTACGATATCCGTACGCTCGACGGAAAGAAAGTCTCTGGCACAGTACACTGATTTTCTGCTCGTGAACGGTAAACTGGAGACAACGAACGAGCAGGCTCGCGCGCTTTGTCTTGCACGCATGGGGAGAAGATGGCTATTGAGCAGAAGACTGATGCTGAAATACTTGGAATAGCCAATCCCATCATGGACAATTTGATGGAGGCGTCAACCCGGATTGACTTTGCCGGGCATACCCGCGATTTTACCGACAGATTGAAGGCAATCGTGACCAAAGAATATCTTGAGAAGGTGTGCCTGAAGTACCAGGAGGAAAAAGGTTTTTTCACTCAGCGGGAGTTTGTCGCTCTCTTCAGAAGGCCCGGCGCGGTAGCCGTCGTCTGGAAGCAGGGATTCACTAAAAAAGAAGGCGAGTTCGTAGCGGAGATTCTGATTGTCGAACAGGGATCCCGCTTCCTGGTAGATCATGTTATGGTTTGGTAACGCGGGAATCGGCAGCAAATTTCCGAATTCCATAAATGCTAAAAAACAGCCCTGGCATTGGGGAGGAATGGCCCCAGCAGCACAACACTGGGAAATTCTTAACAAAGAGCCTGGAGGAAGCCATGGATGAGTCGATTTTTGAATACGTAACCTATATCTCATCAACGCCAGAAAAGGTCGGGACGCGCTCATCGACCCTAAGCTGACAACACTATACTGGCAGCACGAAAACCTGTCCGACTGGAAGCCGGGTTCCCGATGGGAGCATAGAAGTAGCGAGGAACCGGATACCGTCGACATGGTCGGGAAGGTTGTCGAATACACTCCCCCCAGCCGTCTGGTGCTGACCTGGGCCTTCCCGGCCGATGAGTCGCAGGATGAAAAGCACTCCAGAGTCACCATCAAGGTGGAACCGTTTAGGGATGTCGTGCGCCTGGTCGTGACCCATGACCGGCTCAAGCCAGGAACCCTGATGCTCGCGGGAATCACGGAGGGGTGGCCCATGGTGCTTTCGAGCCTGAAGACGCTCCTGGAACTAGGCAGGCCGCTCTCCGGGTTGTGGTGACAGGGTCATAAGGCAGCGGCACTTCCCTCACCCGGCCTCACTTCCGGAGTACGAAAGCATCAATCAGTGCAGCAAAGCAACAACTGGCTCAATCAGCGCCCTTTGATAGGGTGGACGGTTTGAACTGAATAAGCTGAGCTGAATAAGCTAAGCTGAACTGAATGAGCTGAAGAGTCTCTAAGAAAGTTTCCCCTTTATCTCGGCTCGACATAGGAAAAGCCCTACGTCTGAATTTCCTCAAGTTAGCCAAGAGCACCCCGATGAGTTGGTAGTACCTTACCATTTCCTTTCCGGGGGCTTACATGTATTCGATCCGCAATAAACTCCTACTCATTGCCGCAGCCGGCGTACTGCTGGTGCTGGCCGGCGCCCTTTTCGGTTTCTGGAGTACCTGGAACAGTCTGCAGATGCTGGGCGACACCGTGCAAAAGGGGAATGCCAACACCTTTGCGGTCCTGTCCATGGAAGCGGATTTCAAGAAGCAGGTGCAGGAATGGAAGGACGTGCTGCTACGCGGAAGTGACCCGGAGAAGCTTGCCAAATACTGGGGCAACTTCGAGAAGAAGGAGCAGGGCATCGATACTGCGGCGCTCGCTTTGCAGCAAAAGGTGACCGACCCGGAGGCGCGCCAGCTCATCAGCCAGTTCCTGGAGGCTCACCAGCAGATGGGCGGAAGGTACCGGAAGGGGCTGCAGGCCTTCAAAGACGCCGGTTTTGACAGTAAGGCCGGGGATAAGGCGGTGGCAGGCATCGACCGGGCCCCCACCGAACTGCTGGTCGCCTCTTCCAAAAGGATCAAGGCTCTGTCGGATGCCATGTCCCAGGAGGCGACCCACCGCGGTTTCCGGGGAATCCTCAGCGCCCTGGCGCTCATGGGGATCAGCGTGGTTCTTGGCTCGGCGCTCTTTGTCCTGATCCTGCAGATGAATATTGTGAAGCCCGCACACCAACTGGTCGAGGATCTCAGCCACCTTGAGCGCGGCGACTTCTCCCAACCAATCCGGAGCAGCAATCACGATGAATTCGGCTCCATCGCGGCAAGCGCGGAACAGGTGCGCCTGCAGTTGAGCGCGATGGTCGCCAGGGTCGGCGCTGCCGCGGCGGAGGTCGCGGGTACCGCCCGTGCTCTGATAGAGAACTCGCAAGGAATCGCCGCCGGAATTGAGGAACTCTCCGGCCAGACCGGGGCCGCGGCGACCGCCAGCCGCCAGATGGCCTCCACCTCCGACGAGATCTCTTCAAATTGCCTTGACGTCGCGCACGATGCCGACCAGGCTGATGCGGCGGCACGCGCGGGTGCCGGCGTGGTTCAGGAAACCATCGCCGTTATGAACCGGATCGCCCAGCGGGTGCAGCACACCGCGGAAACGACCTCGTCGCTGGGGGCGCGCTCGGAGCAGATCGGCCAGATCATCGGGACCATTGAGGACATTGCCGACCAGACCAACCTGCTCGCGCTTAACGCGGCAATCGAGGCGGCGCGCGCCGGCGAGCAGGGGCGTGGCTTTGCCGTGGTGGCCGACGAAGTCCGGGCGCTGGCCGAGCGCACCACCCGGGCCACCCGCGAGATTGGAGAGATGATCAAGAGCATCCAGACGGAAACCAAGAGCGCGGTCGCCGCCATGGATCAAGGGGTGCAGGAGGTGGAGTTGGGCACCTGTGAGGCCGCCAAATCGGATCAGGCGCTGCAAAGCATCCAGGACAAGATCGCCAGCGTAACCATGAAGGCGAGCCAGATCGCCACCGCCGCCGGGGAACAGACCGCCTCGACAAACGAAATAACCCGCAGTATCGAAACCATCTCGACCATTGTCGAGCAGACCGCCACCGGCTCAAAGCTCGCGGTGGCAGCCGCCAACCAGCTGTCGCAACTATCACTGGAACTGGAAAAAATGGTCAACCAGTTCCAGGTCGTATGAAAAAACCGTGCAGCGAGCGCAAGGAGCGATTTGAGTGATACACTTGCGGCTGTGCGGTCCATCCTTTACAACCGGTCCCGGATTGAGCCGGGCCCGGCAATTAGAGAAGGGGAAAAAGCATGGCAAACATCGAGTGGAACGAGGATCTGAGCGTCGGTATCGGCAGGATTGACGAGCAGCATCTGAAATTGATAGAAATATTGCAAACACTAGAGGACGCTATCCGGGTGGGCCGTGACGCGGACCTGATCGAGGACACCATAGTTCACCTGTTCAATTATGCTAAGGTCCATTTTGCCGCTGAAGAAGAGCTGCTGCGGCAGCACAAGTATCCCGAGGAAAAGCTGCACGAACTGGAACACAGCAAATTCATCGCCAAGACCTTTGAGTTCAGGGAAAACTTCGACCTGAAACGTGCCGGATTGAATCTGGAAGTGGTCAACTTTCTGTCAGGCTGGATTTTGAGCCATATCCAGATAACAGACAAGAGGTACTCAAAGCACATGAATAAGCACGGGGTTGAATAATCGGGCTCTACGGGCGAACACAAGGTTCGCCCCTACCAGGCGCCATGATGCGCGTAGGGGCCTTGTGTTCGCCCATCCTCATCCGCCCATTAAGAAACCCCTTACCTTCCATTGAGGGATAGTTCCGTTGAGTTAACGACCCCGTCTGGCTTAAACTATCCCTCCTCCCTTGCGGGGGAGGGATAGTTTATCTCGCGCAAGATCGAACGGTCAGAATACCATTGATATAGGCTGTTCCCAAAACCGCTTCTTCTGTTGCCTTCCCTCCCGAAAGCCAGTAACATCCTGCCTACTCTCAAGTTTGTAAAGGAGCAACCATTCATGCCTTCAGTACCTGCACCCGAGCAGTTCCCCTCTTTGCAGACCGAGCGACTGATCCTGCGCCAGATTGTCCCCACGGACGCCGCAGACTTGTACCGGATTTTCGCTGACGACGAGTCAATGCGCTACTGGAGTTGCCGGCCTTTTAGCTCTCTGAAACAAGCCGACAAACTCGTCGAGAGTATGGCGCGCGCCTTTTTGGAGGGAAGCGGCATACACTGGGCCATCACCTTACGCAACGAGAACCGCTTGATCGGCAAGTGCGGTTACAACGAGTGGCGCAAAGCACATCGGCGCGGCGACATAAGCTATATCATCGACCGCCGGCAGTGGGGCAAAGGATTGGTGAGCGAGGCGCTGCGTGCCGTGCTGGAATACGGCTTCAACCGGATGAACCTGCACAGTGTCGAGGCCGGGGTCACCCCGGGTAACGATGCCTCTACGCGCATGCTGCAAAAGCTTGGTTTTCGCCTTGAGGGGCATTTGAAGGAGAGCTTTCTGGTCGAGGACGTCTTTGTGGACTCGCTGATCTACTCGCTGCTGCGCAAGGAGTGGGACCCCCCCCGGTAATTAGAGTATTTCATCATCTCATTTTCAATCCAGAGAGCAATCCCTGGGGCAAAGGGAGGAATCAAAATGGCCATCACACTCGCTTTTGATGTCTACGGGACTCTGATAGACACGCATGGGGTCGTCGTTATGCTGGGTAAACATGTCGGCGCAAAGGCTGCTGAATTTTCCCGACTCTGGCGCGAAAAGCAACTGGAATATTCTTTCCGGCGCGGTCTGATGCAGAACTATCAGAACTTCGCCCTTTGCACCAGTAACGCCCTCGATTACACCGCTGCCTATTTCAAGGCTTCATTGAGTCAGGATGACAAGCAGCAACTGCTGGATGCCTACAAAGTCTTACCGGCTTTCGACGATGTCAAAGAGGGACTGGAACAAGCCAGGAAATCCGGCTTCAGGATGTTCGCCTTTTCCAATGGCAGCGCCGAAGCGGTGCAGGCGTTGCTGATAAACGCAGGCATCAGAGAGTACTTTATCGACGTGGTAAGTGTCGATGAAATGAAATCATTCAAGCCCAACCCCGGAGTGTACTGCCACTTTCTAAGAAGGGCCGGCGCCTCGGGAGCCGATGCCTGGCTCATTTCCAGCAACTCCTTTGACGTGATCGGTGCCATCTCCGCCGGAATGCGGGCTGCCTGGGTGAAGCGGTCGCCGGATGCACTTTTCGATCCCTGGGGCATCGAGCCGACACTGACGCTAACCAGTCTTTTAGAGTTGACGCAGATCGGAGCTTGAAAGAGTGAGGAACTCCGCGAGCCTTTCCCCCTACTTCGTAAGGAGGGTAATTACGCGACCTTCGTTTGGGGGATAGTTTCGATAATTATTGGTCCGGAGACTGATTGCTTTAGGGCTGAGCTATGATAAGAATATTCTGGTTAGTCTTCTCATAACCAGTTGATGCCCGGATAACGCCAGTCCGGAAAGCACCATCAATTCTTACCCCTCAAAAGGAGACCTGCTCATGCTTGGTGAATTCAAGGTTTTTCTTACTAAATCCAATGCGTTGGCTCTCGCGATCGGCGTCGTAATCGGTGCTGCCATCGGGAAGGTTGTTTCGGGATTCGTCGATGACCTGATCATGCCGATCATTGGCCTAATGCTTCCTTCGGGAGATTGGCGCGAGGCAAAATACGTATTGAGGACGGTCACCGACGCCAAGGGGAAAGTGACAGAGAGCGCAATCACCTATGGACACCTGATCGGAACAGTCATCGATTTCATCTTCATCGCCTTCGTGGTCTTCCTGGTGGCCAAGGCTCTGATCAAACCCCCGCCACCGGGACCCGCGACCAAGATCTGCCCCGAATGCCGCGAGTCGATTCCCGCGGAGGCGCGCAAATGCAAGGCCTGCGGGTCGACTGTAGCCTAGTCTGCACAGTTACGCTCCCCGGTCCCCCCTAAAATTGCGCAATTAGGGTGTTTCGTGTTTTCCCCTTGATACGACTTTTAAACCACATGAGAAAACGCCCCCTCCCCTTCAAGGGGAGGGGGCAGCCCCAACAGCGCGTCTGGAAATAGAGTTACCCCGCCCCTCCTCCGCAATGATAAATCACACCGCTCTCTTTTGCTCATAGGCGTGCCCCAATTGAGTACTAAATATCGCCACCCATGGTCTAAATACCGCACATTACAACTAGCAATAGTCAAAGGAACGGGTACTATGTAATGTAAAAAACTTGATAGCATTGCACGACTGTCTAATCCGACCCCTGTGTCGATGGAGGATTCCATGAAGTGTCGACTTACCCTGATCCACCTGGCCCTGATTCTTAGCTCTTCAGTCAGTGTCTTTGCTGAGACACATGCAATCTCGGCGGCGTCCCGCATCAGCGCGGTTACGGTGTACGCAGACCGGGCGCAAGTGACGCGCAGTTGCTCGCTTTCACTTAAGGCCGGGACCAACCTGGTAAGCTTTGACGCCCTGCCGCTGGCCATGTCCGAGGACTCGATCCGGGCGGAAGGAACCGGCGCAGGACGGGCGCGCATCGCCGGGATCACGGTGAAAACTGTCTTTTTGGAGCGGCTCCAGGAAAAACGCATCCACGAACTGGAGCAGGAGATCCAGGCGCTCAACCGCAAGGTGGAGAGCATCGAGGCGCGGCGCAAGGCCCTCGCCGCCCAAAGGTCTTTCATCGATTCCATCCGGGTTGGCTGGGGCGAGCGCATTTCCAAGGAACTCACCCTCGGAAAGCCCAGCACTGCCGAACTGGGCGAGGCGGCGAAATTCGTGGGCGACGGAATCGACAAGGTAGAGGAAGCTCTCTATGATGCCGAGGCAGCCAGGAAACCGCTCCTGGACCAGCTGGGAGCGCTGCAAAAGGAGCTGGAACAGGCGCGTGGCAACCGGAACAAGGAGGTGCGCTCGGTCGAGGTGGCGATCGAGGCCGAGCGGGCTATGGAGTTCAATCTCACCCTTTCCTACCTGGTCTCAGACGCGCGCTGGGAGCCGACCTATGATGTGCGCCTGGCGGCCGACGGCGCCAGCGCCGAGCTCAGCTACCGCGCCCAGATCTGGCAGAAAAGCGGCGAAGACTGGCCGGGGGTAAAGCTCTCGCTCTCCAGTGCGAGGCCCGAGGCGGGCGGCGCGCCGCCCGAGCTCACCCCCTGGCAGGTCTCCCTCTACGAGCCCCCGCGCCCGATCCCCCCGGGGGGGCGCGGCAAGGGCGCCAATGCGCCCTTCATGGCACCGATGATGAAGGAAGCGCAGGTAGCCGGGATCAGCCCCGAGAGCATGGAAAGGGCGCTACCGATGTCGGCTCAGGTTGACGAGGGACAGACCTCGGTACTTTTCAACGTGGTCCAGCCGGTGGACATCCCGGCGGACGGCACGCGGGCGGGAAGCGTAATAGCCATCGCGAAGCTGCCGGTCACGGCGGAGTACCTGACCGTGCCGAAGCTCTCACCGCGGGTTTATCTCAAGTCCGAGGTTAACAACAGTACCAACTATCCCCTACTTGCGGGAGAGGTGAACGTCTTTAACGATGCTATATTCACCGGGAAGAGCACCCTGAAGACGGTCGCCGCGGGCGAGAATTTCGAGCTCTTTTTTGGAGCCGACGACCAGTTGAAGGTGAAGCGCGAAGTCGCCAAGGTCCGCAAGAAGGCGGGACTTCTCGGCAGTAACCGTCTCAGCTACCATTGCACGGTGGAGCTGGAAAATTTCAAGAAGCGTGCGGTGACCGTCTCACTGCTGGACCAGCTTCCCCTGGCGGGAAACGCGGAGATCAAGGCAAGCCTCGATGAGGCGCAGCCTAAGCCCGACGAAACAAGAGCCGACGGCAGATTGCTCTGGAAGGTGCTGCTGGCCCCCGGCGAAAAGAAGAAAATCAGCTATGACATAGTCATCGAGTATCCCAAAGGGCGCGATCTGGCTGGCGTGGAGTGATTATTGTGGCGCAGCACTGCAGTATCTGGCAGCAACTGAAACAATCAAGCGTTAAGTGAAGGGACCACATGAAATCGATTCTTCTTGCCGTCATCCTGGTGCTTAGTCTTGCGTCCCTTTCTCACGCAGCGAAGCTCGACACCTCGTTTGCCTTTTCCAGCATCGAGACCCCCAACTTCTCCATCCATTTCCACCAGGGTCTGGAGTCGGTCGCCCGGAAGGCGGCGCTCTTCGCCGAGGAGGCGCATGACAAGCTTGCCGGTGTGTTTCTCTGGCATCCCGAGGAGAAAACCCAGTTGGTGCTGATCGACAATTCCGACTTCACGAACGGTTTCGCCACCGCGCTCCCCTACAACACCATCTTCATCCAGGCGGTCCCGCCCTCTTTGGACTCCACCATCGGAGAGTACGACGACTGGCTCAGGGTGCTGATCACCCATGAATATGCCCATATCGTTACCCTGGACCCTGTGCGCGGCTACTGGAAGGTCGCTCGGGACATCTTTGGCAAGCCGATCCCCGGGGCCGACATCTTCACCGAACTGCTCTTCCTCGTCACGGCCCCGCCGAACTCGTTTATGCCGCACTGGTGGCACGAGGGAAACGCCACCTGGGCGGAGACGGAATTCACCGGCCAGGGGCGCGGCAAAAGTAGTTTTTTCGACATGATCTTTCGCATGGCGGTCGCCCAGAATAATCTCCCCTCCATCGACCAGGCAAACCGCGATGTGCCCAACTGGCCTGCCGGCGACCTCCCCTATATCTACGGTTACCGGCTGCAAAAATACCTCGCCGACAGCTACGGCGCGGACGCCCTCGGCAAACTGAGCCGCGCCCAGTCCGGCCGCTTCCCCTATCTGATCAACCTGCCGCCCGAGGAACTCTTCAACGGCAAGAGCTTCAGCGACCTTTATGCCGACATGCTCACTGCGCTGAAACGCGAGGAGAGCCAAAAGATCGCCCTACTCTCCCAGGCGCCTTTCACCCCGATCAGCACCCTGGCGGCGGAGGGAGAGCGGCTCAATAACCCCAGGTTCTCCCCCGACGCCAGCCGCATCGCTTACACCAGGCGCGATCCCCACGACCACACCTCGACCGTGGTTGTAGACCGGACCGGGAGCACGATCCTGGCGCAGTTCCGGCGCCAGAGTTCGGACGGCAACAACAGCTGGTCTCCGCAAGGAGAAACTCTCTATTTCACCCAGGCCGAGATTAGCAACGGCTTCAATGTTTACCAAGACCTGTACGCCTACGACCTCGCGCACGACTCGATCACCCGCCTAACCCACGGGGCGCGCCTGGAAGCGGCAGATCTCTCCCCCGACGGAAGCTACTTCGCCGCCGTCGTCAGCGCTCGCGGCAGCCAGAACCTGGCACTGGTCCAAAGGCGCGGCCCGACAAAGGTGGCAGTACCACGGATAGTAACCGACTACAGCCGGCAGCGGGTCTCCTCGCCGCGCTGGTCCCCGGACTCCAAGTCCATTGGTTATGCGCTGAGGGACAATGCCGGCCACAGCTCATTAAGGCTCTACGAGGTCGCCTCCGGAAAGGATCGCGCGCTCCTCAGCGCCGACCACACCGTGGACTACCCGGTCTGGTCCCGGGACGGCTCCTACCTTATCTACGTCTCGGACGAGACTGGAGTCTTCAACCTCTTTGCCTATGACCTTACAACGGGGAAAAGCTACCAAGTGAGCCACCTGCTCGGCGGAGCCCTGCAGCCCGACCTCTCGCCCGACGGCAGGTCGCTACTCTTTGCCAGTTACGACTCGCATGGTTTCAGCATCGCCCAAATGGCACTGGACCGGCAGAAGTGGTCGGCAAACCGGGGTCCCTCACTGCCCCTTAGCCGCGATCTGCCGTTACCGTTGCAGCCACAGCCCTCTGACCGTGAGTCCTCGCTCGCCGGCGCATTGCCTTCTGCCGGCGCACTGCCGACTGCCCGTGAGCTACCGTCTGCTCAGTCTCTGCCGACTGCCGGCGAGCTGCCGGCAGCCGCACCCGCAGTCGGGTTCCCGAAGCAAAGTCCAGGCGAGCGCGCGACGCAGCCCTTGATGATTTCCCCCTACCGTCCCCTGGATACACTGCTTCCCCATTTCTGGCTCCCGAGGATCTCCGGAGACGGCTCGGGTTCCGGGGTTTACGGGTTGTATACCGCGGGAGCCGACGTGCTCGGCTACCAGTCTTACACGCTGAGTGCCGATTACGGACCGGGCAGGAAGCGCGGCTATTTCGATCTCAACTACCATAACGATTATTTCTACCCGACCCTGTCCCTGCTGGCGCACTCCGAGCCGTTTCTTTACGCGGACCTGCAGCGCAGAGGCGACTATTACGAATTGAATCAGGGGTTCACCCTGGAGGCATCCTATCCGATCAACTTCCTGGAGTCGCGCTACCTTTTCAGTGGAGGATATCAGTTCCAGGACCAAAGTGCGCTCAGCACCCTGGACGCCAACGGCAGATTCAACGGGCTCACCGTTTTCCAGGGGAGAAGAGACAACCTCTTCGTGGGTCTCAGTTTTGACAACGTTCTCAGGTACCCCTACTCCATCAGTTCCGAGGAAGGGCGCAGGATTTACCTGCTGTACCGCCGCTTCGACCGGGCAATCGGCAGCGACCAGGACTTTGCCGAATACAGCGCACGCTACGAAGAGTTCCTGCGTCTGCCACTTTCCAGCCCGCGGCATCAAATCATCTATCTCCGGCTTTCCGGCGCCCTATCCGACGGCAACCTGAAGTACGGTCAGCAGGCTTTCCAGATCGGAGGGGTCCCTTCGGATCTGAACCCTTACCCGCTGCGCGGCTATGCGGATCGTTCGGTAACCGGCAAATACGTGGCCACCGGGACTCTCGAGTATCGGGCGCCTCTTTTCTACCCGCTGCGCGGCTTTGGCACCCTCCCCGCCTTCGCGGAAAAGGTGCATGGCGCCCTGTTTGTCGACGCGGGAGAGCTTTGGGACGATGCCAATGCGTTCAGCGCAAGCAAGGCAAAGGTCGGCGCCGGGTTTGAGGCTCGTCTGGACCTGACACTGGGCTATTGGCTCAAGATCACCCCAGCCCTTGGTTTTGCTCATGGATTTGGCTCTGGAGGAGAGAATCAGGTATACTTAACTGTGTACCTTGGCCTGTAATGCGCCCGGCGGGGTTCGTTAAAATCGTTGAGTCGTTGAGTCTTTAAGCCTGGGCGTTGGGTCGTTAGGTCGTCACCTGCAAAAGAGGAGGTCTAACCCATGAGAGTCATCGTCGTTGGAGCATCCGGCACCATCGGAAGATCGGTTGCAAAACTTTTGATGGCAGAGCATAAGGTCGTTAAAGTAGGTTCTAATAGCGGCGACTTCCGGGCCGACATTACCAACAGGGATTCCCTGGAGCAACTTTTCAAGGAGATCGGTCCCTTCGACGCGCTGGTTTGTGCCGCCGGAGTGGCCAGGTTCGCGCCGCTTGACGAACTGAGCGACCAGGACTTTCAACTCGGCATTACCAGCAAGTTGATGGGACAGGTGAACCTGGTTCGCGTCGGGGTCAGCCACATTAAAGACAACGGGTCGTTCACCCTGACCAGCGGCGTACTGAGCCAGCAGCCGATGCCGGGGAGCAGTTCAATCAGCATGGTCAACGCCGGAATTGAGGGTTTCGTGCGCGCCGCGGCGCTGGAATTGCCGCGCGGCATCCGCATCAACGCGGTGAGCCCACCCTGGGTGAAGGAAACCCTGGAGGCGCTTGGCATGGACACCTCAATCGGCATGCCTGCGGAACGGGTGGCACAGGCGTACCGCTCCAGTGTCTCGGGGACGCGCAACGGCCTCATCATCAATGCCAGGGATTTTGCCTGAAACTTTACGGGGGCATGGGCACTTGGGTAGAGACGCATTGCATGCGTCTCCTTCACCTGACAACACTTGGACCAACTTGAGGGCGACAGCGCTGAGACGCATGCGATGCGTCTCTACCTGAAGGCGGTTGGCAAGGATAACCAAGACGCATTGGCATCGTTCCCACGCGGGAGCGTGGGAACATAATCGATAAGGCCAAAACCTACGGAGAGCACATTGTGACGATTTACGACTTTGAAGTTACCACCATTGAAGGAGTGCCTCAGACGCTCGCGAGTTACCGAGGCAAGGTACTGCTGATCGTGAATGTTGCCAGCAAATGCGGCTTCACCCCCCAGTACGCCGGTCTCGAAGCACTGCAGCGGCGCCACCAGGATGCAGGGTTCGCCGTACTCGGCTTCCCCTGCGACCAGTTCGGCCATCAGGAACCAGGCAGCGAGGAGGAAATCCAGAACTTCTGTTCCCTCACCTATCAGGTCAGTTTCCCGATGTTCGCAAAGATCCAGGTGAACGGCGAGCAGGCCCACCCACTCTACAAGTTCCTCAAATCAGCCCAAAAAGGGTTTCTGGGGAGCGAGGCGATCAAATGGAACTTCACCAAGTTCCTGGTGAACCGGGAGGGTGCCGTGGTGCAGCGCTACGCGCCAACGGCTACCCCGGAAGATATCGAGAAGGACCTGGTGGCACTCTTGCGCTAAGCACCCGACCGAAAACCGGGTGCCTCGCGTCACTTTATTCCTTGCATTAAACGTACAACTGGCATAAGTTACCGCCTGCTAAGAATGCTGTCATAGTGATGCTGTTTTCTGTCAGGTGAAACACCAACAAAGTCAGTAAAACGTCACCGACCGCTTTGATTCACTACCAGACATCAGGCGTGCGCGGAAATGCTGTACCTCTAAAATCTTCAGTTTAACGACGCTCCAGTGAGGTTTTTCATCCATGATACAGATTTGCGCTTGGTGTGGCACGGAATTGAGCAAATGCGACTCACCCGTCCAAGAGGACATCTCTTACGGCATTTGCCTCCCTTGCGCCAATAATGTCATCATCAATGTACCAAACAACCTGCATGATTTTCTCAACCAGATTTCCGTTCCGGTAGTCCTGATGAGTTATGAAGGCGTGGTGAAGACGGCCAACCAGAAGGCTTGCGCCATGCTGGGCAAAGACCTTTCGTGCATTGAAGAAAATCTTGGAGGCGATGTCTTTGAATGCGCCTACGGGCTTTTGCCCGGCGGATGCGGCAACACCTACCACTGCGCCGGTTGCGTGATACGCAATACGGTTATGGACACCCACTTGACCGGCAACGCTGCGCGCCGGGTCCCGGCCACACTCAAGCAGAGCACTCCCGACAACCCGCAAGAGATAAAATTCCTCATTTCTACCGAAAAGTTTCGCGATTACGTGATATTGAAGATCTACGGCGAGGAATTCGGAGCATAGTTTTGCCTGGGCAACTGGTCCAGACTACCCTCATCCGACCTCGCACAACATTATCCGACCCTAATCAGCGCACTTTTCCGGGCCCGGTTACCCTTTTCTGCCGATTCATCTGCCAAAAACATCCCGCCGTGATGAAATACGGCACAATTCATTCAAGAAAAATTAAAACTCTGTCGATAGATAGTGTAATGGACGGTTGTCAAGTTTAAGACGACCAGGTCCATGCTATCCTGCACCCTCTCCCTCAAAAGGAGCAGCGCAGGTCCTCGGAGTCTTGCAATGAGGTTCCCCCCCCGACTCGTCATAATCTGTCTCGTGTCGCTTCTGCTGGCGCTCTACGCCGCTACGGTCTATGTCGCCATCAGCTCGGACTACCACCTGACGCTGAGCAGTGCCGAACGCCGGGCGGCCGCCCTGAGCAATGCCCTGGGGCAGCACGCCTCGCGCACCATGGGCGAGGCCGAAAGTATCCTCGACACGACTTCTCATTACATTCTTGAGCATGGCCTCCACGCCCCCGACGCCGAGATTGGGCACTTCCTGGAGCACGGCAGGGAGATCATGCGCAAATCGCCGCAGGTAAAGGCGGTTTTCCTGGTTAACGCGGCAGGGAAGATGGTGGCCAACTCGATACGCTCCCCCCTTACCCCGATTGATGTGAGCGATCGGGAATACTACCGCTATCACATGGCACAAAAGGAGCGGACCAGCCACATAAGTGCTCCGGTCATAAGCCGTTTTGACCGCAGCAGGCTCTTCACCATAACCCGCAGAGTGAACAATCCCGACGGCTCCCTCAAGATGATTGCCGGCCTGGCCATAGATCCGGGCTACTTCAGCCGTTTTTATCAGGGGCTCGACCTGGGAAGCGTCAAGGGGAGAGTCTCCCTGGTCAGAAACGACGGCATCGTGCTCGCCAGTTATCCGGTCTGCACTGGAACCACGGTACGCTCCCTGGTGGACTCGGCGCTGTTTCGGGTGTACCTGCCGCAAGCCCGACAGGGGAACTTTCAATCGGAGGAGCATGGCATCCGGCAGCTGAGCGCCTTCTGGAAAAGCGACCACGACCCGCTGGTGGCGCTGATCTCCCTGAACCGCGACCAGGTCCTGGCACCCTGGCGCGCCCGCACCATTAAACACGCCATAGGGGCGCTCGCCTCGATACTGCTCATCTTCATGCTCACCTATACCCTGGTCAGGCGGCTCAAAAACCTGGCCGGAGCCAATGAAGCGCTACTCGCCCAAAAGCTGGAACTGGAACTGGCCGCGCAGGTCTTCGAGCAGAGCCAGCAGAGCATCGTCATCACCGACCGCGCCGGGATCATCCTGCGGGTGAACCGCTACTTCACTGAGCTGACCGGGTACCCTCCCGAGGAGGCGATCGGCAACCCCCCCAGAATCCTCAAATCGCTGCGCCACGACAGCGAGTTTTACCAGGAACTCTGGAAAAGCCTCGACTCGGAAGGGAAGTGGCGCGGCGAGATCTGGAACCGCAAGAAAAACGGCGACGGCTTCGCGGCGCAGCTCAGCATCTCCTCGGTGCGGGACGCCGCCGGGGAAGTCATCTATTACATCGGCGTGCTGGAGGACATCACCGAGCAGAAGCTCTCCTCGGAACGCATCTACCACCTGGCCCACTTCGACGTGCTGACCAACCTTCCCAATCGCCGCTTTTTCAACGACCGCCTGGTCCTCTCCATTCAGCAGGCGGAGCGCTACAGCACCCGTTTCGCCGTGCTCTTTCTGGACCTGGACAACTTCAAGAGGATCAACGACACCCTCGGGCACCACGCGGGGGACCTGCTGTTGCAGGCCGTCGCCGGGCGCCTTTTGGAAAACCTCAGAAAGGTCGACGCAGTCGCCCGCTTCGGCGGCGACGAATTCGCCGTCATGCTGGAGGAGGTGAAGGACCCCTCCGACGTGGAGCGGATTGCCCAGAAAATCATCGAGGCGGTGTCGACCCCGTTGGATCTGGAGGGGGTCGAAGTCCAGGTTGGGGTGAGCATCGGGGTGAGCATCTTTCCCGACGACGGCCGCAGCGTTCAGGAACTTTTCAAAAATGCCGACACGGCCATGTACCGGGCCAAGTCCCTCGGGAAGAACCGCTGCCAGTTTTTCGACGCCGAGATGGCCGCCCAGGCGACCCGCCGGCTCAATATGGAGAACGAGTTGCGGCACGCCATCCCGGGCGAGCTGTTTTTGCTGTATCAGCCCCAATCGTCCCTCTCGGGGAGCGGGTTCGTCGGGGCTGAGGCACTGGTGCGCTGGCAGCACCCCGAGCGCGGCCTGATCCTGCCCGACGAATTTCTTCACGTGGCCGGGGAGTCCGGACAGTCAGTGCACCTGGGGCACTGGGTATTGGAGACGGCCTGCCGCCAGGCGGGTCGCTGGCTTGCCGAGAAGGGGATTCCCCTGCGGGTGGCGGTCAACGTCTCGGTCGTCCAGTTAAACGAGCCGGGCTTCCCGCAGGCCGTAGCGAGTCTGCTCCGGGAGTGCCATCTCGACCCCTCGTCCCTGGAACTGGAACTCTCCGAGGCCGCCATCATGTGCCGCGCGCAGGAATCGACCCAAGCCCTGGGCCGCCTCAAGGAGATGGGGGTGAGTCTGGCCCTCGACAACTTCGGGACCGGTTGCGCATCCCTTCTGAGCCTGAAAAAGCTCCCGCTCAACCGACTCAAGATCGACCGCACCTTCATAAGCGACCTGCAGCACAGTAAGGAGAACCTTGGCATCGTCAGGATGATCATCGCCATGGCACGCAGCCTGAACCTCCAGGTGATTGCGGTCGGGGTGGAGCAGGAAAGCCAGCGGGAAATACTGCGAAGCGAGGGGTGCGACGCCTTCCAGGGTTATCTGCTCGCCCAGCCCCTGGCGGCGCAGGCGCTGGAGGAGATGCTGCGCAGACAGTAGCTACCAGCCGTGTGCTCCTCCGAGGAGAAACTCCTGCGGTAGGAATCAGATTTGACCTGCGAAATTGTGCTGTTAGCGGCGGGCGCGTGACGAGGTGAGGCAGGAAAAACAATGGCGGCGCAACCTTTTCGGGTTACGCCGCCATTGTGCTAGCGGTCAAAACGAACCAGCGCGGCTCCTGTGCCGCTCCTTCCTCAGGAACCGCTGGTGATTTCTTCCAGGTTGCCGGCGATAATGCAGGCGGTCGCCGCCTGCTGCTCGGATGCAGTGGCGATCTGGGCAATGACACTCTCGATCCGCTCAATGGACGCCACGATCTGACTCAGCGATTCGTCCGCCTGGTGCGACAGTCTTTCGCTCACCTCAGCCTCGGTCTTCCCCTTCTCGATGGACTCCACCGCGAGCGCCGTCTCTTTCTGGATCTCATTCACCATCAGGCGAATCTCCTTGGTGGACGCCACGGTACGGTCCGCCAACCGGCGCACCTCGTCAGCCACGACTGCAAAGCCGCGCCCCTGCTCGCCGGCGCGCGCTGCCTCGATGGCTGCATTCAGGGCAAGCAGGTTGGTCTGGTCCGCGATATCGTTGATGACGGAGACGAACTCGCCGATCTTTTCCGATTTGGCACCGAGATTCTTAACGATGACCGCTGACCCCCGGACGATCTCGGCGACTTTTTGCATCTCGAGCACCGCCTGACTCACCACCCGCTGCCCCTCGCGCGCATTTCCGGCCACCTGGCTCGCCGAGTCGGAAGCGTTCGTCGTGTTGTGGGCCACCTCGTTCACCGTCATGCTCATTTCTTCCATGGCGGTGGCTATCTGCTGCACCCGGCTTTCCAGGTAATCCTTGCGCCTGGTCTGTTCACAGCGCAGGCAATCCAAGTTCTTCTCGGCGGTGATGTCACTCCAGCAGGCCATGTAGCAGATCAGCTTGGAGGGGTCGAGATGGTCCCAGATCGGGAAGGCGGTGGTGCGCAGCATCATGCTCCCGATGGCGATCTCGGCGGAGTGCGGCATGTCGGAGCGCGGAGAGCTGAAGATGCGCTTGACGCGAGCCGGATCCTTATGGAACTGATGAATGGAATTCCCCGAGGCGTTGGCGACGTCGGCTCCCCGCAGTCCGGAGTTGAGTTCCGAGCGGTGCCGGCTCATCAGTTCCTTGGCACGGCTGTTCATGTAGAAGACCTTGTTCTCCGGCGTAGCGTCGCAGAGCATGACGATATTGTCCACATGATCGAACATCTGCATCAGCTTGGCGATCTCCGCCGTTTTCTCATCCAGCTCGTGCTTATTGGACGCTCCGAAAAGTCCCATTGCTGCATCTCCTTAAGATTGGTGGCCAGTGGATCCCCGTTGATCGTACCTAGCGTCAGATACGTAACTTTTGCGAACTGCTTCCAGTCTACTATCTGGCTCACCCCAAAAGAGCAGTTTTTCGCCGTTTCTGCGCATGTCCCGAATTTTAGGCAACCTAACAGTATAACTCTTCGGATCCTTGTCGAGCGAACTTAAGGGATATCTTACGAAAAGGAGTGCAGCGCCGTGAGCAACCGCGCATGCGCCGGCGACACCATCTGGCATAGCCTGGTTTAAAACAGGTCGAAGATGTGCTATCGTTCATAGCTACTGACAGTCCTGCAAGAGAGTGACTGTTGCACACTGACCCATTTTATTTACTGACAACGCAAAAAGGGAAGAAAACCGTGCTTAAAGACAAGCTGTTTCTGCTGAAACCCGATTTTATGGATGGAGAGGAAGGTCCCTTCTACTGCCCGGAATCAACGCCAATCGAAGGATTGCTCAGCTACTATCCGCAATTGCGCGAGCAGTTGGAGGTGTGCTACCTGGATTTTCCACGTCCTCGTCAGGCAATCATGAACGAGATCGGCGCCGAAAACCAGGGGATGCCGGTGATCGTTTTGTCCGCGGAGCGCAGGATCCCCGCAGGCGACTTTGAGGCTCGCGAGGCGAACGGCAAGCAGTTCATTACCGGAGACAGGGAAATCTGCAGTTACCTGAGCATGGCCTACCGCATCGGCATGGCCCACCCGTAGCGGTAAGCACCGAGGACGCTCCACCCGCCTCAGCAGGCCAGCGCTTCCTGATCCTGATCCGGGGGCAGGTTTGCGGCAGCGCAGGGAGCGCTGCGCGTCAGGCGCGGGCTACCTTGCGCACCCGCGCCGTGAGCGCCGTGAGCGCTCTGTGCTCCTGCGTCCTCGGCGCTATAGAACTGAAAGGCGCTGCGTCCGAACTTTTTGCAACGGTACCTGGCAGTATCCGCCTTCACCAGTTGCAAATCCTCGGTTGCGCCGTCCTCGGGGAACAGGCTGATGCCGATGCTGGCGCCCAGTGAGCATTGGCGGTCCTGGAGCAGGAACGGTTGACCGAGGGACTCGGTGATCCTTTCGGCTAGGCTGGCGGCGTCGGCCCTGGCGGTTATCCTGGCCAAGATCACGGCAAACTCGCCTCCCCCCATGCGGGCGACGCTGTCCGACTCCTTCAGGCAGGAAGTGATGCGTAGCGCGACCTCCTTGAGGAGCAGGTCACCAAAGTAATCCCCCAGCCGGAGGTTTACCTCCTTGAAACGGTCCAGGTCGATGATGAGCAGGGCGAAGCGGGCGGCGTCGCGCCTGGCGTGCAGCATCAGCTGGCTAAGACGGTCAAGGAAGAGGCTTCGGCTGGGGAGCGCGGTCAGGAGGTCGTAATTCGCCATCCGCTCCAAGCGTGACTCGGCAGCCTTGCGCTCCGTTATGTCCCGAAAAATGGTTTGGAAGGCAGTTTTGCCATTCCAGGCAAAAGGGAGCGCCGTCACCTCGACATGTACCTCGCTCCCGTCGAGTCGCAGGAATTTCTCCTCCATCCAGGGGAGTTGCACCCGACACCCCTCCAAGAGCCCAAGCCGCTCGGAAAAAACCTGATGAAAGTCGGGATGTACGAACTCCAGCATCGGTTGCCCCAGCAACTCCGTGCAGGACTGGGCACCCAGAATCTGCGCCCCGGCCGGGTTGATGAATTCGAAGCGTCCTTCGCAGTGCAGCGAAATTCCGTCGGGGAGGAGTTCCACGAGGCTGCGGTAGCGCGCCTCACACTCTCCGTCTCCAGGTGTATTTCCCCGCACCTGCAGCAGCTGCTGCCGTTGCAGCACCCGCTCAAGCACCAGCGGCAAAAGTTCCAAGAATCCCATACCGGCATCCTTGATCAGATAGTCCGCGGCGCCACTTTGAAGCGCTGCGACGGCAACCTTTTCCTTGCCCTGCCCCACCATCAGAATCGCCGGTGGTGCCCCTTCCATCAGCGCCAGCCGCCGCATGACCTCCAGACCATCCAGACCCGGCAGCGCGTAACAGATACATGCTGCGGCGTAGCAACCACCGGCCAGAAACGCCAACCCCTCCTCCCCGTTGCAGGCCAGGTCAACAAGGTAGTGCGAACTCTCCAGATGTTTTTTCAGCAGAAGCGCTAGCTCGGCTTCGCTCTCAAGGCAGAGGATGCGGGGCGGGGTAGTCTCACACTTGATATTTTCTTGAAAATGCCCGTGAAGCACGCGATTCCCTCGTCTGTAATAGTAGCGGTAAAAGTATGAATACTGTCTGTGGCGCTCCAGAACCGGACGCAGCACTCCCTAGAGGTTAGACTCATATCGGCGTTATCGCCCTTGTTCTTAAGCAGATAATTGTGATGACAGGAAGTCTTAGATTTTCACAGAGGATGAGGCGCGGAGGTACTGTTTTCAGGGTTCAAACTATTAAGAATCAGCCAGTTGTAAATGATTCAGTCTTAATCTGCGGAGTCAACAGCAGCAGCAATAATCTAACCTAAATGGGCCGGTGAACAACCGGGACCTGGTTGGGGCAACTCCCCTCCCCTTCCCTTGTCCATCCGCAACTTCACTTCTCCCCATCGGTGCACCTTGCGAATCGGGGAACGATTTGCCCCTCAACGCTGACCGTTTCCGCAAACATCGCCTCCGGTCTCACCCAAAGACCACGCTCCCCGTAAAGCGGGCGATAAACAACGAGCATCTCGTCGGTCTCGCTATGTCGGGCGGTGCCGATCACTTCGTAATAATTTCCTTTATAGTGCCGGTATCGTCCTAGCTCAACTGTCATAGTAACTCCCGTTTTCTGTCTTAGTGCCTGTCAGCGGCAAACTTGTTGTCAACCGCTCCCCGGCAAAGTGGCTCCAGGTCAGCTGATCCCGGTAAGGTTTTGCGCCAGGGAGCGTATATGCCGCTCGTCGGTCCCGCAGCAGCCGCCCAGAAGCTTCATCCCCAGTTCCTCGCGCAGGGCGGCGACAGATTTTCCAAAGACGCCGGGATCCTCCTCGACCAGGCTCTCGCTGTTGTCGAGTTCCTCTGGGGATAGCGCCGAGGTATTGGCGAGGAGCCCGACGACGCGCGAACGGACCAGCGCGGAGGAGTTGGTGTCATGGGTGAGAGCGCGCCGGAATACGCTGGCGTGGGTACAGTTGACGAGGTAAGCGAAAGGTCCGGGGCTGGCCGCAGCATCGATCGCCGCAATCGCCTCGTGAAGCGGGGTGCCGTCCAGCAGGGTCCCCTCGGGTCGGGCGACGAAGCTGATCAGGTAGGAAAGCCCGGAGTCGGCAAGTGCCTGCGCGATGCCGGTCGCCTCGCTTAGCGCGGGAAGCGTGGAAGCGAGTAGGAAATCGACCCCGGAGGCGGCCAACCGCGCGACCTGCCAGGCGTGGAACCGGCGCGCATCCTGCGCTGAGAGCGCTGCCTCGGGACGGTAGGCGTCTCCGCTGCAGCTCAGCAAGCCGCAGATAAAGACCTTCGCCGCATAGCCGCCGTAGCTTTTCCTGAGGGTGTCAAGAAAGCGGAAATTGTCCCCGTTTACGTCCCTTCCCTCGAACCCGGCGGCGGCGATCCGCTCGCGGGAGGCGCGCCAGGTCGGCGTAGAGAGGAGCAGGGGGAGGTCGAAGCTGCGGCCGATCTCCAGGTACCCGCGGCAAATCGTTTCCAGCGCCCCCCGCCCCGCTTCGGAGTAGACGAGATGCGAGTTCACCAGGTGGGGGTCGAGTTCGATGCTTGGGTCGCGGCGCAACCGCTCGATCACCGCGCCTTCGCCCAGTACGCAGGGCGATCGGCGCAAAATTTCCTGAAAAGAAACCGTGCTCATAACCACATTACCCACCTCTTAAGACTGATTTTCTTTAGCAGCATTTGGTGCTGTGAACGGACTGTCCCCCTTCCGCAAGAGTGTCCGGGGCGAATGATATTATCGGAACTATCCCCCAAACGAAGGTTAAAGAAGTTTTCTTACTAGGTGGAAGAGGATGGGCGAACACAAGGTTCGCCCCTATGGTGCCTGGTAGGGGCGAACCTTGTGTTCGCCCGTTTTTTCTGCCCCAAAGCCATCGGAAAAAACATACCTCCTAAAGGAGCCCCTAGCGATGACAGTCCCCTCTCCCGAGGGGGAGGGTCAGGGAGGGGAAATCAACCTTTCTCCTCGACTAAACTCAGGGCCGGACTGGATTGTGTCCCAATCAGGTAGCAGCGAAAAAAGAGATAACATGACTAATGTCGCAGCACTCATAGCCGATGAGTATGATGGCAGACTAAAATCTAATGGCAAGCAACGGAGGACAAAATGCAGCGAGTCGAGTGGAGCGATAAGTACTCACTAGGAATTGAGCAAATTGACGAGCACCACCGACGCCTGCTCACCTTGCTAAACAACACTTACGATCTGTTTGTCGGTGACGGGAAACAAGTCGCCATCGAGAAAGTTATCGATGAACTCATCAATTATGCGACCTATCATTTTTCCTCTGAGGAACAATTGATGTCCCAAATCAGCTACTCCCAGATAGAGGAGCACCTGAAAGAGCATGCAGATTTCATCCAGCAAATCAAAACACATCAGCAGGATTTCTACAGCGGTAGAAAAACGCTGTCGTTAGAACTGATCGTATTTCTTCAGGACTGGCTGCTGGATCATATCTTCAAAATCGACAAAGCACTTGCTGAGGTGCTGGTAGAGAGGAATATGCAGGGCGTCCGGATCGAACTGGAGTAGCGGCGCGACTATCCCACCTTCAACCCGTACTGCGACACCCTCACCCCGCCCTCTCCCAAAGGGCGCGGGGGAGCCTGGGAACGTGGCAACTGATGATAAAAAACAACAGGCCTGGCAGCGCCGTTTTGCAACGGGAAGTCCCCTACAGGGAGGTGTGCTCGGTCCGCTCGATGATCTCCTCCTGCAACTCGGAGCTCAGGTCGCAGAAGTAATCGCTGTAGCCGGCGACCCGGACGATCAGATCACGATGCTCGGAGGGGTTTCTTTGGGCGGCCCTCAGCGTCTCCACATTCACCACGTTAAACTGCAGGTGATGCCCATCCATCCTGAAGTAGCTGCGCACCAATCCCGCCAGCCCGTCCAGCCCACCCTCCCCCGACAACAGCGTCGGGGAAAACTTCATGTTAAGGAGCGTCCCGCCACTTCGGATCTGGTCCATCTTCCCGGCGGAGCGGATCACCGCAGTCGGCCCGTTGCGGTCGGCCCCCTGCACCGGCGAGATCCCCTCGGAAAGCGGAGCGCCGCGCCGCCTGCCGTCGGGAGTGGCACCGGTGACGGCGCCGAAGTAAACGTGACAGGTGGTGGGAAGCATCTCGATCCGGTACACTCCACCCTTGGTGTTTGGCTTGCCGTCCACTTCCTCGAAAAAGGCGTCGAAAACGCTGCGCATGATCTGGTCCGGGTAATCGTCGTCGTTGCCGTACTTGCGGGTCTTGTTGAGGAGCCTCTGCCGCAGCGGCTCGTCGGCCTTGAAGTTCCCGTCCAACTGCGCCACCAGGTTCCCAAGGGTGAGCCTCCCCTCTTGGTAGACCAGTTCCTTAATCGCCGACAGGGAGTCCGTGATGCTTCCGATACCGACTCCCTGGATGAAGCTGTTGTTGTACCGGGCCCCGCCCGCGTTGTAGTCGAGGCCCCGGCTGATGCAATCGTCGGTCAGCACGGAAAGCAGGGGTGCCGGCATCAACCCCGAGTACATCATCTCGATAAGCCGGTTACCCCGGATCTTGATGCCGATGAAATGGGAGAGCTGCACCCGGAACGCGGCAAAGAGCTCCTCGAAGCTGGCAAAGCTGTCCGGCTCGCCGCTTTTCGGGCCGAGCCGCTCGCCGCTTATCGGATCGCTGCCGTTATGCAGGGCGAGTTCCAGGATTTTCACCAGGTTGAAGTAGCCGGTAAGGATGTAGGCCTCCTTGCCGAAGGCGCCCACCTCGACGCAGCCGCTGCACCCGCCGGCGCGTGCGTCGGCGAGGGTTTTCCCCTGGCGCAACTGCTCCTCGACGACACTATCAGCGTTGAAGATGGAAGGAAATCCGTAGCCGTTGCGCACCACCCTCAGGGTGTGCCTGAGAAAGGCGTCGGGCGATTTCCGGGAAAGCTGGATGTTGCTGGAAGGCTGCAACAGGTGCACCTCGTCAATGATATCTAAAAGCAGGTGCGAGACTTCGTTGCTGCCGTCGGAGCCATCGGGGAGCAGGCCGCCCAGGTTGATGTTGGCAAAGTCCGTGTAGGTGCCGCTTTCCGCCGCGGTGACCCCGACCTTGGGCGGCGAGGGGTGGTTGTTGAACTTGACGAAGAAGCACTCCAGGAGTTCGCGTGCCTCCTCTTTGCTGAGGGTTTGCTCCAGGAGTCCCCGGTCGAAAAACGGCAGCAGGTGCTGGTCCAGGTGCCCCGGGCTGAAGGCATCCCAGCCGTTAAGCTCCGTAATGACCGCCAGGTGGCAAAACCAGTAGGATTGCAGCGCCTCCCAGAAATCGGTGGGGGCCTGCGCCGGCACCCAGCGGCAGTTCGCGGCGATCTTCAAGAGCTCGCGTTTTCTGACCGGTTCGGCGCACGCGGCGGCCATGCTTTCGGCGAGCTTGGCATGCCGCTCGGCGAAAAGGATCACAGCGTCGCAGGAGATATCCATCGCCTTCAGTTCCTCGCGCCGCCCGTAAGCAGTGGGGTCGCTCCCGAAGTCGAGCGCCTCCAGGGCGCGGGCGATATCCTTCTTGAAATCGAGCATCCCCTTGCGGTAGATCTTGTCGTCCAATACCGTGTGCCCCGGGGCGCGCTGCTCCATGAACTCGGTGTAGATGCCGAGGCGGTAGGCCTGGTGCCACTCGGCGGGGAGGGCTTCGAAGATCTTGTCCCGAAGCGAGCGCCCTTCCCAGTAGGGGATGACGGTCTCGCCATAGCTTTTGAGGCACGCCTCATCCACGCGGTAGCTCGTCAAGGGGCGGGAGTCAAGGATGCGCAGGTCGTCCAGGGAGTGGCAGGTGAGTTCGGGATAAGTCGGGATCAGCTTCGGGGCGGGTCCCCTTTCGCCGACAATCAGCTCCCCCTCGCCCAGGTAGATGCTTTTCTTTTCGCAGAGGTAGTAAAAGGATTTGGCGCGCAGCACGGGGATCGACCAGCGCCCCTCGTTTTCCCGATAGAACTCTGTCAGGAGCAGCGCCCGCTCAGCAGAGATTGCCGGCCGAGCAGCCAGGCTTTCCTCCCGCAACCGTTTGGTTCTTCCCGTCATCGCGTCACCCTCCAATGGTGGTTTCCAGTCCCTGCACCCGGAAGATCCGGGCGAAACGTTCCATGACCTCGCCCGTGGGCGGTTCCAGACCTGCCGCGCCGGGAGCATCCTTGCCGAAACGCTCCGGCTTGGCGGCCCAACTTCCGTGATACGGGAGGAGCCATACCTGTCGCACCGCGCCAAAGCGTGCGGCCAGCCGGGCTATGGCGTCCATCTCCTCCGGGGTGTCGTTGAAGCCCGGCACCACAGGGACCCTGATCCAGATATTGTCGTGCACGCTTGTCAGCCGCTCCAGATTCTCGAGCACCCCGCGGTTGTCGACGCCGGTTCCCTGCAGGTGCTTTTCGGGGTCGATGCATTTGATATCGAAGAGGAAGAGATCCACGAGCGGCGCCACCTCAAGAAGGACCTGCGTCGGGCAGAGGCCGGCGGTGTCCAGGGCGGTGGAAATCTCCAAGGCCCGAAAGGATACCAGGAGCGCCTTCAGGAATTCCGGTTGGCCGAGCGGCTCCCCTCCGGAGAAGGTGACACCACCTCCGGAGTCCTCGAAGAACATCCGGTCCCGCATGACGCTCGCCACCACCTCGGCCACCGTCATCCCGGCTCCCACCAGGCTTCTGGCCCCGGTGGGGCAGGCCTTGGCGCAGTCGCCGCACAGGACACAGTGCTCCCGGGGCCGGAGCCCCTCGTGGCAGGCGAGCAGGCAGGCATCGCAGGCGATGCAGCGCGCTTCGGAGCGGGCGATTTCCGGAATTGCCAGCTGGCTTTCCGGGTTATGGCACCACCAGCAGCGGGCCGGGCATCCCTTGAGGAACACGGTCGTCCTGGTCCCCGGTCCGTCGTGCAGGGAGTAGCGCTGAATGTTAAAGATACATCCTCGTTCTGCGAAGATCATAGTTACGTTGCCTGCCGTTTGGTAGATACTCTCAGTAATGAGGCGGGGGTTCCTCTTCGGAGGCGAGCTTATTGTCGGAAGCGTTCATTCCCCTCAGGTGTTCCTTGATGAGTTTCAACTCTTTAATCAGACGGTCGATACTGTTTTGCTGTGCCGTGACCACCTCATTGAGCTGCTCTATGACATGCCCCTGATGCATGATGAGCATCTCCATATCCGTCAATCGCTGCTCCATGGTTTCTCCTTAGTACATGTGCCCGGCTTGGTACCAGACGGCATGATTCATTGTTAAATGGTTCGTATCGGCTCTCTTACCTGCCGGCACTAAGAGGACGATTATCCCTCTTCAGAGAGTGCTCGCCGGCTAATAGCAAATTCTAACCCGAATCGAAGCGATATCCAAGACAAAAAACTTCTAAAAACGGTCGCATTCTGCTAATTTCCTGATACAGGAAAGCGCTGCCACAGCGTACCGGACAGGGAGAGAATGAGCATGTCAGAGACACCTAAAAGCAGCAGCGAGCGTCACATAGACACCATCATGGAGCAGTTGGAACCGGGCTCGGACCGTTATGTCGTATTGGACAAGGCAAAGCTGTTCAAGTCCTCCTGGGTCGAACTGGGGGAAAAGCTACTCCAGGTAAGCTCCAAGGGACGTTTCAAGGAGTGGGGATACGGCAGTTTCGAGGAGTACTGCGTGCAGGAGATCAGGATCAAGCGCGGCACTGCCGAGAAGTTAACCATGGCCTACCGGTTCATGGAGAAAGAAGAGCCCCAGATTCTGCGCGCGCGCGAGGAGTTGAAGCCGCTGCCCGATTACCGGTCCGTCGATCTCTTGAGAAAGGCGAAGGAAGAGAAAGGGTTCTCCGAGGAAGAGTATGGCAAGCTGAGAAAGAGTGTTGTTGAAGAAGAGAAGAGCCACCCGACCGTGTTGAAGCAGTACAAGGAAGTAGCCGCCCTGCGCGAAGAAGTGAATCCCCAGGCGCCGGTAAAGGCGAGTCTTTCCGCGGCCAAGCGGTTGGACTCGGCGCTGCGCGGGTTAAGCGAACCGCCGGCGGTTTATTTAGCGCAGGTAGGAGAGATGATAGCCCATCTTGAGGAAGAACTCGAGGCGCTCGGGCTGGACAGCCAGGGCGAAGCGGGGAGCATGCGGGAGATTTAGCGAGGCGCCGGAGCAAGGTCCCAGGGCCGCAGGCGCCAGCCGCAAAGCATCAGCGATCCGGTTTACATCGGTCCGATCCGACCGATCGGTCCGATCGCCTTGCGTCCGATGGACCAAGCCGGTTCGTCCAGCGCCGCCCAGGCAGCCGTCACCAGCCGTCAGACTTGCCCAGCCTTGGCCGGCCTTCACCAGCCTTCACCAGCCTTTACCAGCACCAGCGGTCACCGGCCTTCGCCGGCTGTCACCAGCTGTCACCGGCCTTCACCAGGCCAGCCGTCACCGGTAGTTGTCCCAAAAGAGCTTAGCCGTGACCGCCAGCACCGAGCCGATAAACACCGGCCTGACAAACCCGGTCCCCTTTTTGATCACCAGGCGCGCGCCCACCCGGGCGCCGAA
>JGI24143J45723_1000191_pt1 | contig 32935 bp, 29 predicted proteins | sample BarGraIncu00432A_FD_45723 | JGI IMG/M metagenome (IMG submission 45723) | reverse complement strand
CCCGACCCTCACTGCCATTTAGTTAAGGCTCCCCCTCCCTTGACGGGAGGGGGCGGGGGAGAAGGTGAAGTTGCCAACTCTCAGAAATGTGGCACATTCCCCCTCACCCCTACCCTCCCCCGCCAGGGGGGAGGGAGAGCTTAAGCCAGATGGAATCGTTAACTTAATGGCAGTGACCCCGACCCTTGAAGGGGAGGGAGAAGTTTCTTCATCATGTTGAGAAGTTGAGAACGGTGAAAAGACAACACCTTGGGCTAACTACATGGGATACTTCCCCAGAGTGGTGGGATCGAGCTGGTCCAGAAAGTCAATGAACCTGCGGGCGTTATTTTCCTGGGCAAAGCCCTCTTCACTCATGTCCAGCGTGGAAACCTGCGTCAACAGTTCGCTGTTCACCATGACTGGCACCCGGTATTTCAAGGAGAGCAGCATCGCCTCGCTGACATGGAGTTCCAGCCTCATTTCTTCGGCATCCGGCGCCGCCAGCCGCACCGAGGCGGTGAAGACTCCGTCCTTCAGGCTCTCAATGACGATGCTGGCGATGCTCATCCCGAGCCTTTCGATCAGCGTGGTGAAGAGGTCCTTGCGGCCGTTTCGAAACGAAACTTCGCGCCCCACGAATTCCGCGGCGAAGGTCACGGACTCGGAAGTGCTGATCCAGACGGGAACCGCATGCTTTTCGTCCGCGTCTTTCAGTATGATCACGGGCATCTGGGCGATGGCATCCAGTGCAAAGCCGTACACTTTCATCTCTAAATACATAACGAAGCAACCCTCCGGAAATCAGACATGCAGAATTTCTCCCTTGAGAAGGGTCTGCAATCCCTCGACTATCTTCACGTCCAGCACCTGGCCGGCCAGGGCGGGGTCACCCTCCAGAAGGGTGGCGCGATTGCCGCCGGTCCTGCCAAAAAGGCAGTCGCCCGAGCTGCTGAGCCCCTCAACCAGCACCTGCTGCACGGTTCCGACGAACCCCTCGTTGCGCGCCAGCGTCGTTCCTTTCTGGGCTGCCTGCAACCGGTCCAGGCGTCCCAGCTTCTCGGCGTAGTCGATATTATCGGGCAATTCGGCGGCCTGGGTTCCCGGACGGGCGGAGTAGATGAATGAGAAGAGGTCCGCGTAGCCCACTTCTTCCATCAGGTCGAGGGTCTCCTGAAAAGCCGCCTCGTCCTCCCCGGGAAAACCGACAATCATGTCGCCGGTGAACTGGATCGACGGGCAGGCGGCCCTGAGGGCAGCGACCTTTTCCAGATATCCGGCACGGGTATAGCCGCGGTTCATCAGCTTAAGCACAGCGTCGCTCCCGGACTGGGCCGGCAAGTGGATATGCGGGGCCAGCTTCGGCAGCTCCGCAAAGCACTCGATGAGGCGCGGAGACATGTCCTTGGGGTGCGAGGTGGTGAAGCGGACCCGCTTGATCCCGTCGATGGCGGCGACCAGCCGCAGCAGGGTGGGGAAGTCGGGTTCGCCCGGATTTTTGGAAGCGTAGGAGTTAACGTTCTGACCCAGGAGCGTCACCTCGCTAACCCCGGCTGCGGCGAGCCCTACGACCTCCTCGATAATCTTGGCGGCGCTCCTGCTGATCTCGCGCCCGCGCACATGCGGCACGATGCAGTAGGCGCAGAAGTTGTCGCACCCCTGCATGACCGTCACAAACTTGGAGACGCCCCCCTCGTTGCCGTCGGGGAGGAACAGGTCGAAGCGGGCCTCGTCGTCCAGAAAGGCGGTCTCGGAGCTACGTTTGCCGGCCTCGGCACCACTCACCATATCCTGCAGCAGGTGCAGGTTGTGGGTGCCGAACACGAGGTTCACGAAAGGGGCCTTCTTGAGAAGTTTGTCCCCCTCCTGCTGGGCCACGCAGCCGCCGACGCCGATGATGAGCCCCGGCTTCCCCGACTTCATCGCCTTGAATTTCCCCAGGTGGCCGTACACCTTCTGCTCCGCCTTCGCGCGGATGCTGCAAGTATTGAGCAGGATCAGGTCTGCCTGCGCGGAGTCAGTGGTCTGACCATACCCGATTCCCTTCATGAGGGCCACAATCTTCTCTGAATCGCTCACGTTCATCTGGCAGCCGAAGGTCTCCAGATAAAGCTTTTTCTGCTGTTTCACGTTATGTCCCTAATAGTTAAATTCAAGAATAGTACGCAAGTTGGCCTATCCCCGTCAACTGCTAAAACTGGTTAGCCGCAAAGCGGCAGCCGGCATGGGGGCGGCTAATGAAGACGCGGCGGCAGCCCCCCCACCCGGCCCTTCTCCGCTTCGCCGCAGGCCCGGGCTTCAAGGGTCCCCCTGCATCATCGGTCGGATCGGACTGATAATCTGACGATTGGGCCGCAAGCGACGAAAAGAAAATGATCCCCGACTTGCCAGCGTTATGCGCTTTTGGTATAAGGAATTGGCAGTTCGCCACTTTCGGTTTTCTCTTTCACGGTGCCGCATGAAAAAAGAGCAGCTACCCGACATAACCGGAATCATCCTCGTCGGCGGAAAAAGCCGCCGCATGGGACGCGACAAGGCATTCCTGACCTGGGACGGCGCTCCGCTCTTCGAGAAGGTGCTCCGCATCTTCCGCGAGAATTTCGCGACGGTCCTGCTGGTTGGGGGTGACTTTGAGCGCTACGGTAGGTACGGGGAAAGGATAATTCCCGACCTTCACCCGGGCAGCGCACTCGGCGGACTCTATACCGGCCTTTATCACGCGACCATTGACTATATCTTTGTCGCTTCCTGCGACATGCCCTACCCCAGTTCCGCACTGCTCAAGTACCTCTGCTCGCTCAAGGACGGCTACGACTGTGTCGTTCCAGAAACCGCGCAGGCGCTCGAACCGCTCTTCGCCGTTTATGCCAAAAGCGCCCTTCCTGCCATGCTTGACCTGCTGGACAGCGGCAACTTCCGCATTTACGATCTCTACCCGCGATTACGCACCAGATACGTCGGCGTCACTGAACTGGCTCCCTTTGCTCAGTGCGGTAGGTCATTTGTCAACGTCAACACTCCCGAAGACTTCGCCCTCCTGGGCAAGGAACCAATGTCATGAGCGAACAGTTTTCCCGGCTGCAGGTCCGTTCCAAGGTATGGCTGGAGATCGACGGAGCCCCGGTCTTCGGCCAGGGTCGCGAACAGCTGCTACGCCTGATCCAGACGACCTGCTCTATCAATGCCGCGGCCAAGGAGATGGGAATCCCCTACCGCAAGGCCTGGACCTATCTCGACGCCATGGAGAAGCGCCTCGGCTACCCCTTGGTGAGCCGGCAAAAGGGTGGTGCCGGCGGTGGGAAATCCTCGCTGACGCCGGAGGCGCTCCAGCTCCTGGAGGGTTTCGACATCCTGCAGGACGGCGTTAAGGCTTTCGTGGACTGCAGGTTTGCAGGGCTGTGGCCTACCGAATAGTTAAGCACCGGCGCCCGACGGCCGGAAAGGTGAAGAGATTATGATCAGCATCGAAGAGGCTCAGGGGATCATACTTCAGGTGACGGTTCCACTTCCCTGCCAGGAACTTCCCCTTTTGCAGGGGCTGGGACGGGTCATCTGCGGCGAGGTCCGCTCGCCGCGGGATATCCCGCTTACCGACAACTCCGCCATGGACGGCTACGCGTTTTGCTATGCGACTCTCCAGGGTGACCGACTGACGGCTGCCGGATTTGTTCCTGCCGGCTTTTCGCGCAGCGACTCGGTCCCTGCCGGGGCCGCGGTGAGGATCATGACCGGAGCCCCGGTCCCTGCGGGTTGCGACACTGTGGTGCCGATCGAGGAGGTCGAGGTGAGCGGAGCGGAGATCCGCCTAACCGGAAGGGTACAGCAAGGCTCCCACATCCGGCGCCGCGGCGAGGATGTCAGGGAAGGCGCCTGCGTCATCCGCGACCGCTCCCTGATCAGGCCACAGGAAATCGGCATGATGGCCTCGCTCGGCATGACCTCCTTCCCGGCCTACCGGCCCGCGCGAGTCGCCGTCTTAGCAACAGGCGACGAGTTGCTCCCCTTGGGAGGAACCCCGGTTCCGGGCAAGATCGTCAACAGCAACAGCATAAGTATCGAGGCCCTGGTTCTCGACGCTGGTGCCGAGCCGGTTTTCTCCGGAATCGCACCGGACGATTTCGAGGCGACCAAGAGGATGATCCGCGAGGCGCTCCAGGCAGGCGACCTGCTGATTACTACGGGCGGCGTGTCGGTCGGAGACAAGGATTTCGTCAAGGAGGCGATCCGGGAACTGGGCGGGGAGATCCTGTTCTGGAAAGTGGACATGAAGCCGGGTAAGCCGGTCGCCTTCGCCACCCTGGACGGAAAGCAGGTGTTTGCCCTGCCGGGGAACCCGGTGGCTGCCATGGTCGGTTTCGCGCAGTTCGTACGCCCTGCCCTGCTTAAGCTGATGGGGCATCCGCGCCTTTTCAGGCCGATGGTCAAGGCGTACATGTCGGCACCGCTCAGCAATAAGGGGGAGCGCCCCCATCTGGTCCGGGCCATGGTCACGCTTGAGGAGGGGGCCTATCGTGTCGCCGCAGTCGGAAACCAGGGCTCGGCCAACCTGCTCTCCATGATCGAGAGTAACAGCCTGTTGAGGCTCCCCCCCAAGGCGTCCTTAGCGGCCGGCGACCCCGTGGAGGTCACCCTGCTGGACCGGGTGTTTGAGATGGGCCAACCGGGATAGGGCCAAGACCCAGTCCAGTTTAAACTTCCGCATGATTTCTTCGCAGCCGCTTCGACTCCGCTCAGCGAACGCCCGCTCCCTGAGCGGAGTCGAAGGGCAACAGGCCGGAACGCGGTTGCATCCCCGGATGCCCTACCACGCGGGAGCGTGGCAACCATGGCGTGTTTTAATTTTGCGGCGCACGAAATTGCTGGAAATGTAGAGTGAAGAGTGGTATTGTCCCAGATTAGACGAGCGGCTCCTCTTTTCTCAAGAGTGGGCTGTCTTTTTGCTTGACACTCGCTCTTTCGGAGTGGTATAAGTTTAACTTTCCGAAAACCCAAGGCTCTACTTAAAATACACGGAGGTGCAGTTTGGCAAATCACAAATCGGCAATCAAAAGGATCAAGCAGACGGAAAAGAGAACGGACCGTAACAAGCACGTTCGCTCCACCCTGCGTACCTTCATAAAGCGCGTCCGCGAAGCTGTGGCAACCAAGGATCAGGCTGCTGCCAGCGCTGCTCTTGCCCTTGCCATTCCTGTTATCGACGGAGCAGCAACCAAAGGAATCATTCACACTTCGAATGCTTCCAGAAACGTTTCCCGCCTCACCAAGCTGGTCAACACTCTGGCTCAGTAACAGCGTCTAACTGTTTCGCACAATTATGAAAAAAGGGAGTCCCTCATCCGGGGAGTCCCTTTTTTTGTTGTGCGGTCTTTGCTCTGCCCTCAAGGACTGAAAGGACCCAAAGGACTTCAAGGACAATAAAACCTCTAAATCGACGAGGAAACTTGCCTGAAGAGCGGCGCGCATCAGGCTATTTTTTGCAGCTCTCCATGACGAAGCGCTCGAAGAGCGCATCCGACCTTCCACCTGACTTGAATGCCAGGTCAAGCTCAAGCATCCGCTCAAACACGTCTTTCAATTCGCTTACCTTATAGTTACGCGCCTGATCCAATACCTTCTTTAAGAAAAACGGGTTGATCCCTGAGGCCTTGGCCAGATCTGCCGAAGGTACCTTGCGGTCCAGGAGTTCGCGCACCTGCCAGAGCTGCCGGTAATGGCGCGCGACGCCCCCCAGGATGCGCAGCGGTGCCTCGCCGTCTCCGAGCAGTGTCGTCAGCATGCGTAGCGCCCGGCCGGTGTCTTTGGCGCCAAGAGCGTCGGTGAATTCGAAGACGCTTTCAACTTTGGTGTCGGACACGATCGCCTTCACCTCAGCCACGCCGATCATCTCTTTTTTCCCGCAATAAACGCAGAGCTTTTCGATCTGGGAAACCAGTTCCTGCAGGTTGTTGCCGACCAGGTAGGCGAGGAGTTCGGCGGCGCTGGAGTCGATCTTTTTTCCGGCCGCCCGCACCTCGTCGCGCACGTAGGGACCGAGCTGATTTTCATAGGGGCGTTTGAACTCGACGACTTCTCCGCGCTTCTTGAACTCGGCAAAGAACTTCTTGCGGCCATCGACCTTTTCCGCCTGCAGGATGAGACAGGTCGAGGGACTGGGGTCCTGCAGGTAGGGAAGCAGCACCTCCATGGCTCCCGCGGAAAGATCCCCTCCCTTTTTCACCAGCACGACCCGCATATCGGCAAACATCGGCAGGGTCTGCGCCGCGGAGAAGACCTCGTCTCCCTTGCATTCGTTGCCGTAGAAGACGTTCAGGTTGAAGTCGCGAAACCCCGGATCAACCGCGCGGTCCAGCAGTTTTTTCACCGCGCGCTCCACCAGATACGGTTCGTCGCCGCACAAAAGATACAGGGGGGCAAACGTCCCGTTTTCTACTGACCTGTTGAAATCTTCCGGTTTCATCGCTTTACCTCTTGTACTTGTACGCCTGAATCTTGATGTAGTCGCTGGGAACAGTGAAGATACTTCCACCGTATTTTTCGGTTCGCGTTGGACCCCGTCGGAGAGAAGGTTGTCTTCCCCCTCCCTATCCCTCCCCCTCCGGGAGAGGGGACTTCGGACTCACCTCGGAAGTAGTGGCACTTCCTGTTAAAAAACCGCCCACCAGTTAAAAACTGAAATGGGCGGCCTGAATGATTACTTCGGGACGGATTGCCCCTTCCCTTCCTGCGATCCTTCCCTTAAAAGCGCTCCCCGATCTTTTGCCAGATATCTTCGGAGAGCTTGCGGCAGACCTTGTCGGCTGCTGCCTCTTCGGCGTTTAGCTGCAGGCCGATGTTCGGGTTCACCGGATAGGCCTGCTCCTCGGTGAGTTCACCCTTCCAGAGGACCTTCTGAGTTTGATGCTCACGCAGGGTCGCTTCGACCTTGATGACCAGCTTGTATTCCCGGATGGCATCGAGGGCAGTGTAGGAAACCGCGGTGAGGGTTGAGGAAAGCACCGCGCCGGTCAGCTCGAGCTGGGCCTGGTCGCTGGAAAGCACCTTGCCCCCGGTGCGCAGCGCCAGTTCGTCAACCAGATCCCGCGCCAGCACGGCCTCCACTCCGGGCCGATAGCTCTTGTTGGCGAAGAGGATGACATTCACTCCGTTTGCCCCGGCGAGAGGATCACGCGCTGCCACGGAGTGGTAGCCGCAGCCCCCCAGAAGGCTCAGCACGAGCAGTGCACCGAAAAATCTTACCACGTGGACCACCTCATGTTTCATCTATTCGATCCTGGCCTCAAGAACCTCCCTCCCCCTTGCGGAGGAGGGTCGGGGTGCACTGCGTGCTGTGGCACTCGCCCTACCCGACTACGATGTTGACCAGCTTGCCAGGAACATAGATGACTTTCTTGACGCTTTTGCCTTCCAGAAAAACCTGCACTTTCTCGTCGGCAAGTGCAGCGGCCTTCAGCGCATCTTCGGAAACGTCGGGGGCGACGGTCAGCTTGCTTCTCAGTTTTCCGTTCACCTGTACAACGACGGTCAACTCCTCGTCGATCGTGGCGTCGCTGTCGTAACCGGGCCACCCAGCCTGCTCCAGCGACTCGACGTGGCCAAGCTCGCTCCAGAGTTCCTCGGCGAAATGCGGTACGAAGGGGGCCAGCAGTCTCACGACTGACTCCAGGGCCTCACGCACGACGGCGACGTTGCCGGGCGCTCCCTTCTGCTCGAAGGCCTGAATGGTGTTGACCAGTTCCATGACCGCGGCGATCGCTGTATTGAAATGAAAGCGCCCGTCGATGTCCTCAGTGACTTTCTTGATGGTCTTGTGCACCGCGCGCCTGAGGCTTTTCCCTTCGGCGGAAAGTTTCTCGGGATCGGCGGGACCGGCGCCCTTGATGGAGGGGAGCACGTCGTACACCAGGCGCCAGACGCGGTTCAGGAAGCGGTAGCTCCCGTCCACTCCCTGGTCGCTCCAGTCAAGGTCCTTCTCGGGAGGGGCCGCGAAAAGCGAGAAGAGCCGCGCGGTGTCGGCGCCGTAGCGCTCGATGAGACCGTTGGGGTCAACCACGTTCCCCTTGGACTTGCTCATCTTGGCGCCATCCTTGATCACCATCCCCTGGGTCAGCAGGTTGGAGAAGGGCTCGTCGACGTTGCAGTAGCCGAGGTCACGCAGCACCTTGGTGAAGAAACGGGCGTACAAAAGGTGCATGACCGCGTGCTCAATGCCGCCGATGTACTGGTCCACCGGCATCCAGGCTTCGACCTTCTCGCGGTTGAGAGGTCCCGCCTGGTACTTGGGCGAGCAGTAGCGCAGGAAGTACCAGGAGGACTGCACGAAGGTGTCCATGGTGTCGGTCTCGCGCCGGGCCGCCTCGCCGCACTGGGGGCAGGCGCAGTTCACGAAGCTCGGGACTGAAGCCAGGGGATTGCCACCCTCGCCGGTGAAGGCCGCATCCATCGGGAGCACCACCGGGAGGTCCTTGGCGGGAACTGCCACGACACCGCAGAGGTCGCAGTTGATGACCGGAATCGGATTGCCCCAGTAGCGCTGGCGTGAGATGCCCCAGTCGCGCAGGCGGAAGTTGACGGTCTTCTTGCCGATCCCTTCCTGCTCCAGGTAGTCGGCGATCGCTTCTTTGGCCTCGGTGTTGGCCATGCCGTTGAAGCGGCCGGAGTGCACCATGGTCCCTTCGCCGGTGAACGCCTCGGTCATGGTGGCCGGGTCCAGATCCTCGCCCTCGGGGGCGATGACCAACTGCATCGGAAGCTCATACTTGCGGGCGAACTCGAAGTCGCGCTGGTCGTGGGTCGGTACCGCCATGACGGCGCCGGTGCCGTATCCCATCAACACGAAGTTGGCGAGGAAGATCGGCATCTTCGCCTTGGTGACCGGGTTGATGCAGTAAGAGCCGGTGAAGACACCTTCCTTCTCCAGGTCCTCGGCGGAGCGCTTGATCTTGTCGGTCTTTTTAACCTTCTCGATGAACGCCGTCACCTGGGCGCGCTGGGCGTCGGTCGTCAGCTCCAGGGCCAGCGGGTGCTCGGCGGCCAGCGACATGAAGGTGGCGCCGAAAAGGGTGTCCTGGCGGGTGGTGAAAACCTTCACCTTGCCGCGCCCGCTCTCCAGCGGGAACTCGATCTCGCAGCCGACGGAGCGCCCGATCCAGTTCCTTTGCATGGTAAGAACGCGCTCCGGCCAGCCGGTCAGCTTGTAGGTGTCGTCCAGAAGTTCCTGAGCGTAGTCGGTGATGCGCAGGGACCACTGCTCAAGCTCCTTCTGCTCGACTCCGCTGTCGCAGCGCCAGCAGCAGCCGTCTTCCACCTGCTCGTTGGCGAGCACCGTCTCGCACTTGGGGCACCAGTTGACTGCGGAGACCTTTTTGTAAGCGAGTCCCTTGCGGTACATCTCCAGGAAGATCTGCTGCTCCCACTTGTAGTAGTCGACGTCGCAAGTGGCTATCTCGCGGGCCCAGTCGTAGGAAAGGCCAAGCCTTTTCAGCTGGCCGCGCATGTAGTCGATGTTTTCGTAGGTCCACTTGGCCGGGTGACTCTTGTTCTGGATTGCCGCGTTCTCAGCCGGCATGCCGAAAGCGTCCCATCCCATCGGGTGCAGCACGTTGAAACCCTGCAGCCTTTTGAAACGGGCCACTACGTCACCGATGGAGTAGTTGCGCACGTGCCCCATGTGGATCCTGCCCGACGGGTAGGGAAACATCTCCAGCAGATAGAACTTCTTCCGCTCGGTAGACTCGACTGCCTTGAAGCTCTCGTGCTCCGCCCAGTAACTCTGCCACTTATCCTCAACACCCTTGGGGTTGTATCTCTCTTCCATTTTAAGCACCTCGGCTATTTATAAATAGGTCAAGGTTGAGGTTAAGGTTGAGCAAACAGCCTCACCCCAGCCTGAACCTTGGCCAGAACTCTTCAGTTTGAGACTGAAAAAGCAGCCTCACCTCTCTAACCTTAACCTTAACCTGCTTTTCTAAGTTATCTTCAGCAGGTTCCTCGCCACCTCGAGAATCTTGGTGGGCTGGATCGGCTTGGTGATGTAGTCGTTGGCTCCCAGCGCCAGCGCACGCTCGCGATCCTCCTGCGCTCCCTCGGTGGTGATCACCACGATCGGTATGCTCCGGTAGTTGGCATCGTTGCGGACCAGGCTCACCAGCTTCAGACCGTCCATGATCGGCATATTGATGTCGGTCAGGATCAGGTCGAAACGCTCAGAGGAGAGCTTCTTCAGCCCGTCGACTCCGTCGTTTGCTTCCACGATCCTGACTCCCCTGATTCTCTTCAGGGCAAACGCGATGAGTTGTCTCATCGTTGGCGAGTCCTCGACTATCAAAACGTTGTATTCTGTCATCTGGCCTTTATCCTCCCATTGCATAGCACTTATTTCGTCAAGAGATCGATGAATCCCTGAATAGTCGACAGCTTCCTTTCCGAATCACTGTACAGCCTGGAACTGAAGATGGCTGTGGCAGCGTGCCCGGCTAAGAGCGTGAAGAGCTCGTAGTCGACCGGGGCAAACTCTGTTTTCTGGATCAAAAGCTTGTAGATGGCAAGCACTCCGATCACGTGCTCTTTGATCTTGAGAGGTATGCAGACCATCGGATTCACGAAATCGCGCTGGTAAGCGTCCACGTCGGCCACGAAGAAGCTCTCACCGGACGCCGCCACGTTACCGATGACACCCTTGCCGAGCCGGACGTGCGGAATCTCCTCGCGCTCGACCCCTTCGGTCGCCACGGCCTGGATCTCGTCGCTCTTCTCATCCAGGAGCATGATGGCGAATTCCTCGGCGCCGATCAGGTTGATGATGATCTCCGTGATGATCTGGAGCACCTCCTTGAAGTCGAGCGTCGAATGGAGCTGGTAACTCGCGATGTAGAGGTTGGCGAGGTTGTTGTTCTCGTCCTCGATCTCCAGGTAGCGCGCCGCGAAGTCCTGGTTCTCCTCCTCGACCTGCTTGATCCGGGTCAGGATCTCCTGCTTCTCCGTCTCCAGATTCGCGATCCGCTCGGCAAGCTTCCTCACCTCGAGCGCCGGGGCAGGTTCGCTCCCCGCGGCCAGGGGCTTTTCCAGCTCCAGCACCCGGAAGCGCAACCGCTCGTTCTCCCGCAGCAGATCCTGGGTGAACTCGGCCCCCTTTTTGAAGACCTGCAGGAACTCCTCACCCCTATTGTGCACCAACCGCTCATCGTCCTTTTGCATACGCTCCCCGGTACTAAATGTAGTCAGAAGGCTGTTCTAAGTTCTAAGTTCTCAACCAAACCGCGGCATCAGGCCGCAGCGATACACGATCTCACGCGCCATTGCTTCAATGGGAGCGATCCGGTCCACAAGCCCGGTGGCTATCGCTTCGCGCGGCATGCCGAACACGACCGCGCTCTCCTCGCTCTCGGCGAGCACCTGGGCACCCAACCCCTTGGCGTAGCGCACACCTTGCGCCCCGTCGTTCCCCATCCCGGTGAGCACCACCGCCAGCATACGCGAGCGGTAGATGTCGGCCAGGCTCGCGAACATGGCGTCCACCGAGGGGACATAGCGGTCTTTGGGGCCCGGCGCCACGATCTGCGCTACGATCTTCCCCCCGCTTGAGGTAAAGAGCAGGTTCTTGCCGCCAGGCGCCAGCAGGGCGCGCCCCGGAAGCATCTCGTCGCCGTCTTTGGCCTCCCGCACCTCGAACCCGGAGCTGCGGTTCAGCCTCTCGGCAAAGGTCGTGGTGAACCCCGACGGCATGTGCTGGGAGATCGCAATGGCAAAAGGGAGCGGCTCGCTGAACGCGGAGAAGATCCTCTGCAGCGCCGGTGGACCTCCGGTAGAGGATCCGATGGCGACCAGATCGATGCTCGCCTTGCCGCCCGGCTGCGCCCGGGGGAGCGTCACCGTCGGTTCCGCCGGCTCGCTCCTTTTCTGCACCCGCGCCATGTTCAGCTTGAAGACCGCCAACACCTTTTCGTGCAGGTCCTGCTGTATCTTCAAAAGCTCGTCCGAGATGATGTTGGTCGGCTTGGCAATGAAGTCGACCGCCCCCAGTTCCAGGGCCTTGAACACCTTTTCGTCTCCGCTCGTGGAGCTGATCACGATGACCGGCACCGGCGTGCTCGCCATCAGGATGCGCAGCATGGTAAAGCCGTCCATGCGCGGCATCTCAAGGTCAAGCGTCACCAGGTCGGGGGTCAGGTCGATGACCCTGCGGATCCCTTCCTCCCCGTTGGTCGCATAGCCGACGACTTCCACGCCGGGAAGCTCTTCCAGCATTTTGGTGATGGCGCGCCTGTTGTAGGCCGAATCGTCGACAACCACTACCCGTATTTTTCTCATGAAGCCGTCCCCCCATAGGTTACGGCCGTTTTCTGATAGACCATATCATTTTTCAGATGCCTGAGGGCGAACGCCGTGGTCAGGTTCATCAGCGACTCGGAGTGCCCGAGCAGCAGGAATCCGCCACCCCGCAGGGTGTTGTAGAAGGCGTCGATGACGCGCTTCTTCGAGGCGAGGTCGAAATAGATGATCACGTTGCGGCAAAAGATCAGGTCCATCTTGCCCAAAAGCGCCAGGCGGTTAGCATCGAAGAGGTTCATGTGACTGATGGAGACCAGCTCCCGCACCTCGTCGTTGACCCGGTACCCCCCCTCGGTTTCGCTGAAGAAGCTCTTCAGATAGCGCTCCTCGGTGCAGCGAAAGGAGGACTTGGTGTAGATCCCCTTGCGCGCGACCTGCACGACACGCTGGCTGATGTCGCTTCCCACGATTTCGATGCGCCACCCCGGAAAGAGGTTCTGCTCCAGCATCAGCATGGCGATGGTGTAGGGTTCCTCCCCGGTGGAACAACCGGCGCTCCAGATCCTCAGGGTCTGCTCGCGCTCCTTTAAAACTTTCAGCTCCGGCAGGATCTCGTCGGTGAATGCCTTGAGCTGGAAGGCCTCGCGGAAGAAGTAGGTCTCGTTGGTGGTGAGGATGTCCATGATATCGGAGAGTTCCTCATCCTTCCTGCGATCGTACTTGAGAAACTGGTAATAGTCACGAAATCCCGCCAGGTTGTGCTGGGCGAGCCTTCTGACCAGCCTCTTGTCCAGCAGGTACTTGCTGTCATTGTCGAAAAAGAGTCCGCAGTGGCTGTAGATCAGGTCCCTGATCAGGCGGAATTCTTCCTCGCTAAGCTGCAGTTCCGGTTCCAGGTCGAACATCAGCTTAACCTGCCCAGGAGTCCGGCAATCTCCCCCTTGACCAGAGGGTCAGTTTCCTTGGCCAGGGCTTCCTGAAGAAAAGGGAGCGCCTGCTGTCCGAGGGATTCGCTCATGGCCCGCGCGAAGCAGCGCCGCACCACCCAGTGCGGGTGGTCACTCAATCGGGCGCGCTGCCCGGAAATCCAGTCGCTTCCGGTCCCGGCCAGAATGCCGATGGCCGCCTGCACGACTTCCTCGTCAGCGTCGCCCAGCGCGTCCCGGACCGGCGCCAAATGATCGGCCCCGCCCAGCGCCGCCAGGGTGGTGAGCCCCGCGATCAGCACGGGCCCACGCGCACCGGCGAGAAGTGCCGTTACACCGGGGAGCGCCCGGGGGTCGCCCAGCGCACTCAACCCCTTCAGGGCCGCGGTCTGCACCCAGGGGTCGGAATCATTCAGGGCAAGGAGCAGCGGGTCCAAAACCTCGTCCCCACCGATCTCGCCGAGGGCGCAGGCTGCAGCAACGCGCACCTGAGGCTCCTCGTCCACCAGCGCCATGACCAGGCACCCCACCGCCTGCGGCAGGCCGACCCGCGAAAGCGAGGCTACGGCCGCCGTGCGCACTGAGGCGTCCTCGTCCTTGGCCAAAAGAGAGAGCCGTTCCCCGTCCGACAAGCTCGCTAAGAGCAGCGCCGCGTCGCGCCGTCTCTCGGGGTTTGCGGACTGGGCGAGCCCCGCGCAAAGGCGCGCCAGCTCAACCGGTTCCTGCGCGCTCAGGCGCCGAAGCGCCTCCAGTGCGGCTTCGCGCACCTCGGCTGCGGAATCATCCAAAAGTCGCGCGATTTTCTGCGCCGCACCGGCAGGGGCGAGTCTCCCCAGCGCGAGGGCGCAGGCGCTTCTCAATTGCGGGGTTTCGTCCTGCAGCCCCTCAAGTACCAGACCCACCCCTTGAGCCAGGCCGAGTTCCCCGATGACCAACGCGATAAAGGCCCGCTCCGGGACATGTACCAGCGGAAAACGGGACAAAAGCTGCGGCAGCGCTGCGGCTCCGATACCACGGAAGGCCTGCAGGCAACTGCCCCTGAGCCTCTCCTGGCGCGCGGCGCTGAGCAGCCCCGGCACCCCGCGCTCCTCGCCCATAATGCCAACAATGCGCGCCAGCGCTTCCAGCACCCCCGGATCGTTGCCGTCCAGCGATGCTATAAGACCCTCAACTTCGGCCGTCCCCTTGAGAGCCCCAAGCGGCAGGTCCACCAGGGTCTGCGCCTCTGCTGCCCCAAGGCGCGATCTAACCCGTATCAGCGCAACGGCTGCGGCCTCGCGGGCATTGCGGGCAGGATCCTGCACTCCCTTGAGCAGTAGCGGCAGGCAGCCGGCGTCTCCCAGCGCGCCCAGGCAATCATAGATCGCCCTTCTCAGCAGGCTCTCCTGCACTAGCGGCGCGAGCACCTCAAGCGGCACCGGGGTGCCGATCAGCGACAGCGCATCCAGCACGGCGAACTTGAGCCAGAGGTCGCCTCCCTCCAGGACCTTCAGAAGCTGGGGGAGCGCCTGAGGATCGCCGATCTTCCCGAGGTTCTCGGCAGCAGCCACCCGCACGTTGGGATCCGGATCCTGCAGTGCAGAGACCAGCTGCGGCAGACAGGAGCAGGAGCCGATACTGCCAAGGATGTCGATGACAAATTTCCTTAGATCGTGGTCCGGGTCATCGAGATGTCCGCAGAGAAGTTGCACGGCATGCGCCCCGATCCGCTCCAACAGTTCCACGGCGGAGCTTCTGAGCCCGGCGTTGTCGGCAGAGCGCAACAGATCAATGACTCCCTCGATGGCGGCGTTTCCCAGCGGCTGCGCCGATAGCAAGACCGAAACCGCGTCCTTTCTGACCCGCCAACTCTGGTCCCCCATGGCAAGAAAAAGAAACGGCATGGCCTGGTCGAAGGGCTGACGCGCCAGTTCGAGCACGGCGGAGCGCCGGCCCTCCTCGTCCGGTTCACGGAGCTGTTTCGAGATTTCGTCCAAAGTTCTCAGCAGGTGACCCTCCTCCTAAACGCTCAGTTCCGCGCGTTTTTTGGCAATGAGATCTTCGAAGGCTTCGGTCAGGTAGGATCCGGACTCCCGCACGGTGTCAGGCACCCTCTGCCGGTAAAAGAGTTCGCCTTCCCGGATGTCGTCGGCCAAAAGGGTGTAGAAATTGCCTTCCCGTACCCCCTGTTCCACCTTCCCCTGGCTGTAGAGGGAAATGTCGGAAACGATGATCCGGGCCAAGCGTCGTGCCTTCAGCTGTGCTTCGGAAAGCTCGGTCTGCAGCGAAAGCGCAGGCGCGGCAGACCGCTCCGCCTGCTGCACAACCTGGGGCTGGCGTCGCTCCCCTGTCTGGCTTTGGCTCTGGGGCTGCTCGGCTGGCTGAGCCTGGGGCTGGCGGCCTCCAAGTTCAGCCTGGGTCTGGCGCAGTTCGGCCTGGCGGATCTCGGTGCGGCTTTTCTCCTGGAGCGCCAGCTCACCCGGGGTCGGGGTGGTCGGCGGCGGGGCGCTCCCGGAAACCAGGCGATGGATCATCGGGATCAGCGAGTCCGGGATATGGTGTTTCTCAAGATAGTCGTCGGCCCCGTACAGGGATTTGGGCGACCTCTTGTAGCGAGTCTTGTCGTAGATGGAAGCGATCAGCACGATCTTCAACCCGGAGAGATCCGGATTCGCCCGCGCCCGCTCACACACCTCGAAGCCAAACATGGTAGGAAGCGCGACATCCAGCAGGAGCAGTGCCGGGCGCACCCGCTCCACGGTTTCCAGCGTCTGCTTGCCGTCGGTGCAGACGAATATCTCGAACGGTTCGTCCGCCAGGATCTTGCAGACGGCGTCGCAAAAGGGGAGGCTTTCGTTGGCGATCACCACCTTGAGTCGGCCCTCCAGCGCTGCAGCAGCAACCGGAGCAGCAATCGGGGCCGGGTTTCTGATCATGGTCGAAGCGGGGGCCGCGGTGGGCAGCACCGGGGCCGTCGGACTGGTCGGACTGGTCGGACTGGTCGGACTGGTCGGACTGGCCTGCGCCTGCGCCTGGGCCGGCGACTTGCGCATCAGGCGGAAAACGGCCCTGCAGCTGGAGCAGCGCAGTTTCTTCTCTTCCGCGGCGCTGGCTTCTTCTATTTCGAACCGTTTCTTGCAGTTGGGGCAGACTATCAGCATGCGGCGCTCTTTCTGTTGCTGGTGGTAGGCTCCGTCTCGGGGCCAAGGATGCCAAGCTCTGCCTTCTCGCGGAAGGTGAGCAGCGCGTCGATGTTAAGCAGCAGGACCGGGACCTCCTGCACCAGGGCAAGCCCTATCAGGTATTCTCCCCCGACGACCCGCACCCCCCGGGGAGGCGGCTTCAGGTCTCTGACGGGGACGGTGATCATCTCGGTCACCTCGTCCACCACCAGGCCGAGCGGCTGTCCGGCAATGGCAAGGATCAGCAGACGCGCGTTCTCGGGGTTCGGCGCCGGGGGGAGCCCGAACCGTTTTCTCAGGTCCACCACAGGGATCACGCTGCCGCGCAGGTTGATGACACCTTCGACAAAGGGAAGCGACCTTGGCAGCGGCGCGAGTTTCGGCAGCCGGATGATCTCCTTGATCCGCATGATGTCGACGGCGTAAAGCCCGTCTCCCATCTTGAGGCAGGCGACCTGTATGTCCTGCAGCTCCTGTTTCATGATAGTTGTTTTCCCGATTAGCACTTCCACTGTTGCGGGTGGAACGGGCGAACACAAGGTTCGCCCCTACGGACATGCGTGTGAAACACTTGGCGAACACAAGGTTCGCCCCTACGGACGTGTGTGTGACACTTGGCAATCACCAGGTTCGCCCCTACGACGTGTGTGTGACACTTGGCAACCACCAGGTTCGCCCCCTACGGACGGGTAGGGGCGAATCTTGTATTCGCCCTTTCTTTCCCCGACCTTAAAGGTGCCCTCTACCCGAGCAGCCCCTCGATCACCTCGAGGACCTTCACCGACTTGAAAGGCTTGGTGAGGTAGAAATCGGCTCCGGCACGCCGGCCGCGCTCGAAGTCCTGGCTCCCCTTTTTGGCGGTCAACATGATGACCGGCAGGGAACTGGTCGCGGGGTTTTCCTTGATGGCGCGACAAACCTCAAAACCGTCCAGATCCGGCAGCATGACGTCGAGCACCACGATGTCCGGCATATCCAGGGCAATCGCCTCCAACGCGCTCTTGCCGTCCCTGACTCCGGTCACTGCGTACCCCTTGGAAGTAAAGAGTATGCTCTCCAGTTTCAGGAGGCTCTCCTCGTCCTCCACTACCAGAATTCTCTTTTTTTCCATTACCTTTGCCCCCTGTTGCTGCACCCCTTTACAGGAGGCCTATATCAAGTACCTTCTCCATGTCGAGCAGGATCAGCATCCGCCCAGCCACCCGTCCGATCCCCTGGATAAATTCCCGGTCGATCCCTTCGAGGACGACCGGCGGCGCTTCTAACTTCGCCTCTGCTATTCTCACCACCTGCACCACCTGGTCCACCAACACACCGCAAAAGCCTCCCTGGCGCTTCACCACGACGATGCGTTCCCGCTCGGAGCGCACCCCCTCGGGAAGGCCGAGCCTCAGGCGCATATCGAAGACCGGGATGATGATGCCGCGCAACGAGAGAATCCCCCGCACGAAGGCGGGAACCCGCGGCACCTCGGTCACCTCGCGTGGCTTGATGATCTCCTTGATGTCCATGATGTTGATGGCGTAATCCTCGGTGGCCACCCTGAAACAGAGCAGTTCCAGGCTCGCCTCGACCTGGTCGGCCTCGCGAACCTCCTCGAGGCCGGAGGCGGACTGCCTCCCCTGGAGGATGACGGCCGCCGGATCGAACCCGGTTGGTTCCTCCCACTCCGGCAGCGCGGCAAGCTCCTGCTCCCGGGGTTCCTGCTGCAAAGGCTCCTGCTGCAAAGGCTCCTGCTGCAAAGGCTCCTGTCCCCGCGGCAGGTCCGGCTCGCGCATCACCTGGGGCGGATCGGGAAAGATCGGCGCGGGAGGAGGCTGCCAATCAGCTGGGGGCTGCCACTGCGGTGGCTCCGGGATGGCAGGGCTCGATGCAGGCTGAACCTCGCTAAGCTGAAACACCGCAGGCTGAGCCGCCACGGGCTGCTCCTGCAGGACAAAAACCGCTGCAGACTGAGCCGCCACTGGCTGAGCCGCCACTGGCTGAGCCGCTACAGGCTGAAGCGCCGCAGCCTGTGGCGTTGCAAGCTGCACCGGCACGGCCTGAATCGGTGCGGGCTGAGCCGCGGCGGCCTGCGCCTTTCTTCTTATTTCAGCGAGATTCATGCCTTGTTACCACCTCTTGAACAAACCACCCATGGTAGGAGCGGCATTCCTGCCGCGAATTTCGCATTCTGGAGGACGCCCCTGCGGGGTTTTCAGCGCTAGCGCGTTTCGCGTCCCGAAGGACGCTCCTGCTCATTCAGCTAAGAGTTTTAACACACAATCCACGGCGAAAATAGCCCCAACCCAAGATAGCTAGTTCAGTTCCGCAGCGCACTCCGAAACTATGACGGCATCGATCCAGGAGGAGTCCCTGCCGTAACCGATCAAAAGCGCGTTGGTCGCCACGGCGTTGATGCGGCGCGGCACCCCGCCCGACAGCTCGAAAATGCGCTGCACTGCGTCCGGGGAGAAAAGTCCCGGCTCCCCTCCCGCGGCGACCACCCGGAAATCAAGATACTCCAGGGTCTCTTCCAGCGAGAGCGGGCTCAGGTGGAAGCTGAGCGAAATGCGCTGACGAAACGGCTCGTACACGGGGGAGGCGAGCATGCTGCGCAACTCGGGCTGTCCCATGATGATAACGCTCAGCAGGTTCTTGTCGTCAAGCTGGAAGTTGGTCAGCAGCCGCAGCTCGTCAAAGAGCTCCCGGTCCGGTATCATCTGGGCTTCGTCAATCACCAGCACCGGCATTCTCCCCTCTTCGTGCATCCGGTAGAGGGCACCGGTGATCTCGGAGAGCAACTGGTCCTTTCTCAGCGACGGGGAGGCTACCTCAAGCCCGGAGGCGATCACCCGCAACAGCTCGTCCGCCGTCAGGCGCGGGTTGAAGACGAACAGGAAATGGTAGCGCGAGCCGGCCCGGTCCATGAGCGCCCGCGACAGTGTGGTCTTGCCGCAGCCGATCTCGCCGGTCAAAAGAGCGATCTCGCTCTCCTCGATGGCGTACTCGAGCCGCGCCAGAGCCTCCTGATGCCCGGAGCTCATGAAGAGGAACCGGGGATCGGGGGTCTTGCTGAACGGCTTTTCAGTTAGACCATAAAACGCCTTGTACATCAGGCACTCCCCCGGGTCGCCTCGCCGATGACGGACCCCACGTCCAGCACCAGGATGGTGCGCTGGTCACCCAGGTCAGCCGCCCCGGAAATCCCCCGGAACCCGGCGAAGGTCTCACCGATCGACTTGATGACGATGTCCTGCTGGCCGAGGAGGTCGTCTACCACGAGCCCCAGCCGCTTCTCGGCAGCCCCGACCACCACGACGTAAAAACTGTCCGGCGGCTCCTTAGCCCCGGAGAGCTGGAAAAACTCGGAGAGGCGCAAAAGCGGCAGGGTGGTCTCGCGCAGCTGGATGACTTCCTTGCGCTCGACCGTCCTGATCTCACCCTTTTCCACCAGGATACTTTCCAGCACGCTGGTGATGGGGAGCGCGTAGGTGCGCCCCGCCGTGGAGATGATGAGCGCCTTGATGATAGCCAGGGTGATCGGGAGCGTGATGGTGACCCGCGTCCCCTCCCCCGGATGGTTCTCCAGGTCGATCATGCCCGAAAGCGCGGCGATATTGGTGCGCACCACGTCCATGCCGACACCGCGGCCGGAAATCTCGCTAACCTCTTGGGTGGTGGAAAAACCGGGGAGGAAGATGAAATCCAGCGCCTCGCGGTCGCCCACCTCTTCCAGCGGCCCGAGTACTCCGAGCTCACGCGCCTTCTGCTTTACCCGGGCGATATCGATCCCGCCGCCGTCGTCGTCCACCTGGATCACCACGTGGTTTCCCTTCTGGAAGGAGGAGAGCGTGATGGTTCCCTTTTCGTCCTTCCCCAGGGCCAGCCGGCGCTCCGGCGACTCGATGCCATGATCGATGGAATTTCTCACGATGTGCATGACCGGGTCGGAGATGTCCTCGATGATCAGCTTGTCCAGCTCCGTGTCGGCGCCAAAGAGCCTCAGCTCCACCTTCTTCCCCTGCTCGCGCGAGATCTTCCGGATGATGCGGGACATCTTCTCGAAGAGCTGGCCCACCGGGATCATCCTGATCTCCATGACCCCCTTCTGCAGTTCGGAGAGCTTCTTCTCCAGCCCCTTGGCGGCCTTGCCGAGTTCCAGTGCCGGAGCGTGGTAGCCGTCGCGCCGCATGCGGGCCGCGACCTCGCTGATCATGGAGTGGGAGAGCACCAGTTCGCCGACGATGTTCATCAGCTGGTCCAGCTTGCCGATGTCCACCCGGACGGTGCGGCTCATGCTTTTGGCGGTGACCGATCCCTCCAGGGCGAGCGCCGGGTGGAAATCGTCGTCCAGCGGTGCCGAAGGCTCAGCTTCCTCCCCGAGCCTGGTGACGCTTAAGTGCTCACGCTCCACCAGGACAGAGAGCTCCGGGGTAGCCAACTCGGTGCCGAACAGGAGCTCGAAGTCGATCCCCGAGTCCAGGCCGCCGGAAGCGGAAGGGAGCGTGCTGATCACCTCGCCCACCTGTTTCAGCTGTTCGGTCAATTCCATCAGCTCGGAGTCGAAGGTAGTGAGCAGCAGCGAGACCCGGATGGAATAGATCCGGCGCCCCTTTTTCACGTTCTCCAGCAGGCGGTGCTCCTCGTACTCCGTCATGGAGTTTAAGACCCGCTCCGGGAGGTTCAGGTGGGAAAGCGGCGAGGCCTTCCCCTTTTTCGGCTCCTGGACCAAACAATCACTGATGCGCTGCTTGACGCCGGAAAGGTCGACCGGAGCTCCCCCGGGTTCCGCGGCGTTACGGACCAGGGTACCGAGCAGTTCGGTTGCCTCAAAGAGCGAACTCACCACGAGCTGGTTCAGCTCGACCTTCCCGAGCCTGAGGGCGTCCAGCAGGTTTTCCAGGTGGTGACCCAGTTCCGCGATCTCGGAGAAGCCGAACATGCCGGCGAGTCCCTTCAGGGAGTGGGCCGCGCGGAACACCGAGTTCACCAGGTCCGGGCTGCACTCGCCGCCGTCCGCGCAGTCCGACAGTGACACCAAGTCCAGGCTCAGCTGATCCAGGATTTCCTCGGCCTCGGCCAGGAAGTCCTTCACTGCTTTCCCCATGCTCTCATCAACGCTCATAGATATCCTTGGGAACCCGTGCTACGTTCTACTACCCCAGATACTTGCAGATCAGCTCCTGCAGTCGCTGCGGGTCGAAAGGCTTCACCAGGTATTCGTTGGCACCCAGGGCAAGCCCCTTCTCCAGGTCCTTGTCGCCGCTCTCGGTAGAAACGATGAAAAGCGGAATCGACTGGTAGTTCGGGTTGTTGCGCACGTAGCTGATCAACTCCAGCCCGTTGATGTCCGGCATGTTGATATCGGTAATGATCAGGTCCACCTGCTCGCGCGGCAAAAGGCGTAGCGCCTCGAATCCGCTGGCCGCCTCGACGATGGTAAAACGCTCCAGCGCGTCGATGGTCGAGACCAGCATCGAGCGCATGGTGTTGGAATCTTCTGCTATCAGTATCCTCTTCACGTAGTGCTACCCCCCCGTATCTGATCCTGCAACCTGCGCTGCAGCAGGGCTTTCTCCATTGCGATGCCGGCCTGGCTTAAAAAAATCTCCAGCGAGTCGGTGTCGCCGATGGGCTTTTCCTCCGGAAGGTTGTCGCCGTAAAGCACCGCCACGACCTTCCCTTCACTCACGATCGGCCCCACGAAAACTTCAGCGGGGCGGGCATCGCCGAGCTGACCGAGAAAAACTTGGGTCCAGCGCGAGTCGTCAGCCTCCCCCTTGAGGGGAAACCGGGTCTCCAGCACCGGGGCGAAAAGCGACGGCTCCCCACGGGGGATCCTGAGATTCCGGATCCGGGCGTCGGCAGAGCCGTCCCGGTCCTCGATGCCGAACTGCCCGAGCCCCTGGATGGCGTCCTTCTTCACCAGCAGCACCACCGCCCGGTTCATGAACTCGGCGGCGAAGCGCAGCACCAATAAGATAATCTCCCCCCCCAAAGAGGGGTTGTTGAGTTCTTCCAGCATCCCCCTCAACTGGGAGATGCCGATACTCTGGTTGATGGGGGCAACGCTGAGAGCGGGCTCCTCTCCCATTTCCAGGCGCAATTCGTCGCCGATGTTCACCCGGCTCAAAGTGAGCCCGCCACCATCCGCCTCCACCCTGGCCAGGCCCGCCAGCAGCGACGGCGTGAAGGCGGGAATTCCTTCGGAAAGTTCCCCCTTGAGCGGCTTCATGATGATCGGCACGCCCATGCCGCGCGCCTTGCGCTGTGCGTCTTCATTGCGGAAATCACTCAGGGCCAAAAGCGGCAGGTCGGGGAAGTTGCTCCGCACCAGTTCCAGCAGCTCAAGCCCGCCGAGAATCCCGGTGCCGTCCATCCTCGGCATGATCAGGTCCACCACGATCGTCGGCCGGATCCCGTCGCGAAAGAGACAATCCACCCGGATCAGGGCGTCCTCGGAGCGCTCGATCGGGTCGACCTGGTACCCCTGGGCATCCAGGAGTGCGGTCAGTGCCTCGAGGGTTGCCGGGTCGTCGTCCACCAGCACGAGCGGCCGCCCGTGGCGCGGCGCGGCACTGGGAGCCGGCTTTACCGGGGAAGCGGCTTTGCGTGGGGGGGATTGTGGTTCCGGGCTAGGTGCCACATCTTGCTGCAAAAGATCGAAGGCGAGGTCAAAGGAGGGGTCCGGCGCGACAGCAGCAGCGGGTGCGAGGTCGTCCTCGTCCGTCTCGCCGCGGTGCCGCTTTTCGTCGATGATCCGCGAGCCCTCCATGGCGAGGTACTGCGGATTGAGCCCCTGATGCAGCATGAACTGCACCGGATCGAGCCGGGCGGCGTCACCCGGGGCGATCTCCTGCAGTTCGAATTCGAAAGTCCCCTCGGCCCAGGCAAAAAGGGAGTAGACCACGTTCTCGATCTGCTCCCTTACCACCTTCTCGATTGCGTCGGCACTGACTCCGAAGCGCTCGATCATGAGAGCGCCCAGCAGCTGGCGGTACCCCTCGTCGGCCTGGATGCTCAGGGCGCGCTTCAGAATGGAGAGGTCGATGACCCCCTTCTGGATCAGCACTTCCCCCAGATTCTGCTGAAAAGTCGTCGAACTGGCCCGGGTCACCTGACCATTTTGAAAAATGATCCGCGCCTCCCGCCCCCGGCTTTGCAGGGAGAGGACCCCGGATCTCCTGCTCAGACTAACGATCTGCAGGATTTCACCGAGTCCGAGGTCTTCCAGATTGCCGACTAGACTCATGGTTGCAGTTCTCTCATGTGGGGGATGGGCGCAGAATTCTCATCATACTAAACCATCGTATCATTCAAGTAAAGAATGATTTAGCTATCTTTCTTGTCTCTGCCCCGGAAAATGAGCTTCAGTGGAGTACCGTTAAATCCGAAAGCTTCTCTGAACTTGTTCATAAGGTAGCGTTCATAGGAAAAATAGATTCCGTCAGGTTGATTGGTGAATATAACAAAAGAGGGGGGCTTGATCCCCACCTGGGTGGCGAAATAGAACTTCACCCTTTTGCCTTGATTCAGAGGCGCGTGGTTCTCTTCGATCGCCTGAGTGAAAATGCGGTTCAACTCGCCGGTGGTGACTCTCTTGGTGAACTGTTCCATGACGAGGTCCACCTCGGCGATGATCTTGCCGGTTCTCTGGCCGGTGGTGGCCGAGATGAACAGAATCGGCGCGAAAGGGAGGTACTTGAAGCAGCGCCTGATCTCGTCGGTGAACTTGCCGATGGAGGCGTTGTCCTTGGTGACCGTATCCCACTTGTTGACCACGAAGATGCAGCCGCGCCCCGCCTCGTAGGCATAGCCGGCGATCTTCGAGTCCTGCTCGGTGACCCCGTCCTCGGCGTTCAGCACGATCAGGACCACGTCGGCCCGCTCGATGCTCCTCAGGGCGTCCATGACGGAATACTTCTCCACCTTCTCGACGGTCTTTCCTTTGCGCCTGATTCCCGCGGTGTCGATCAGGACATACGGTTTCTTGTTCACCATGAAACGGGTGTCGACCGCATCGCGCGTGGTTCCCGCGGTCGCGTTCGCCACCACCCGCTCGTAGCCGAGCAGACGGTTCACCAGGGTGGACTTGCCGACGTTCGGGCGGCCAACCACGGCAACCCGGGTGATTTCCTCCTCCTCCTCAACGGCCGCGTCCTGGGGGACCGCCGCCAGCACGTCGTCCATCAGATCGCCGATGCCGCGGTTGTGCTCGGCGGAGACCGTATAGACGTGGTCGATTCCCAACTGGTAGAAATCGCCCGTCGCCGATTCCTGGCTTTCGCCGTCCACCTTGTTGATGATGTAGAAGACCGGCTTGTTGATGCGGCGCAGCATCTCAACGACCATGCTGTCGGCGGGGGTGAGCCCGTCGCGCGCGTCCATTACGAAGAGGATCAGGTCCGCCTCGTCCATGGCAAAGCGCGACTGCTCGCGCATCTGCTGCAGCATCCGGTCGCTTGTTTCAGGCTCGAAGCCGCCGGTGTCCACCAGGATGAAGGGAACGTCGAAGCGTTTCACCTCCGCGTAGTTTCTGTCCCGGGTGACGCCCGGCATATCGTCGACCATCGCCTTGCGGCGCCCGACCAGCCTGTTGAATAGGGTTGACTTCCCGACATTGGGTCGCCCGACGATGGCTATAATTGGTTTCATTGGTATCCAGCGTGAAAATGCAATTAATATAACTGGCTAAATAAACGGCATTTTCTTTCCTTGGTTATTTGACTGCTAACCTGTATGTGTAACATTTTGCAGCACAATACGCAAGTAACTACGAAACAGTGCACAATGGTTATCAGCGGTTAACCTGTTAGCACGATTGAGAGATGAAGTCTGCTGATTTACGGGACATAGAGCGGCAGACGAGTATCCAAATCATCCAATTCATATTCAACGGCCCCCTTTGCAAGGCGCTATGATTCATCTTTCACAACTATTCTACGACATGAGTAAACTCTCCCTCCCCTTCAAGGGGAGAGTCGGGGTGGGGATGGGGAAAGTCCAGGTGCACCCCCCCCATCCCCCTACTGTCCTCCGCCTTGAAGGGGGAGGGACGTACTGGCAGCTTCTATGACAAGTATGTATAAAAAACAATCTCCAGAGCTAACAGTACCTGTGAGGAAATCCCCCCACCCCAATGCCAATACATAACTGCTCCACAGGGGGCAATTGACATCACCTGCGCCATCTGATACTTTTTATCTCCACCCGAAATCGGGCGTCCGCCACCCGGAGTGCCCAGAACCGGACCAGCACTGCTTTTCCGCCGCCTCAACCGCCGCGGACCAATCCAAAAACGGAGACTTCCAACCATGCACAAAAAGCTGTTCATCCCAGGTCCGATCGAGGTCAGCCCGGAAATACTGAACGCCATGGCGACGCCGATGATCGGGCACCGCATGCCCGAGTACGCACGCCTGCACAAAGGGGTCACCGACAAGCTGAAAAGCCTGATGTTCACCGAAGACCGGGTCTTCCTCGCCACCTCGAGCGCCTTCGGCATCATGGAGGGGGCGGTCAGGAACCTGGTGTCCAAGCGCTGCGCCAACTTCTGCAACGGCGCCTTCTCCGACAAGTGGCACGGCGTTACCATCTCCTGCGGCAAGGAAGCCGACGCCATCAAGGTCCCCTGGGGCGAGCCGATCACGCCGGAACTGGTCGAGGCGACCCTTGCCACCGGCAAATACGACTCCATGACGCTGATCCACAACGAGACCTCCACCGGGGTCATGTCTCCGCTCCCCGAGATCGCCCAGGTGCTGAAAAAGTACACCGACGTCATCTCGATCATCGACACGGTCTCCTCCATGAGCGCGTTGAAGATCCCGGTCGCGGAACTGGGGATCGACTGCTGTATCTTCGGGGTGCAAAAGGCTTTCGGCCTGCCGCCGGGATTGGCCGTTTTCTCTGCCAGCGAGCGCGCGCTGGAGCGCGCCAAGACCGTGCCCGGACGCGGCTACTACTTCGACTTCCTGGAATTTGCTGCGGCCGACGAGAAGGACAACACCCCGTCCACCCCCTGCATCTCGCTCATCTACGCCATGGACCTGCAGTTGGACCGGATCTTCGCGGAAGGACTGGAAGAGCGTTGGGCCAGACACGAAGCGATGGCGCAGTACATGAGGAACTGGGTGCAGTCACAGGGTTTCGGGCTTTTGGCCGCGCCCCCCTACCGCTCGGTCACCCTCACCTGCGCCACCAACGAGCGCGGAGCCGATCTGGCGCTGCTCAAGAAGACCCTCGGAGCACGCGGCTATGCCTTCGACGACGGTTACGGCAAACTGAAAGGGAAGACTTTCCGGGTAGCACACATGGGCGACATGCAGTTGGACGACTTGAAGGGGCTTACCGCAGAAATGGAAGATATCCTGAAGGACCTGTAGAGAAACAGGTCTAGGTTGAGATTGAGATTAAGGCTAAGAGCTGGAGAAACAGGTTGAGGTTAAGGTTAAGAGCAGGGACCAGCTTGTAAAGCAGGTGTCGTTTGATGAGGTTGAGGCTAAAAAGAGAATGGGCGAATTAACTATTCGCCCATTCTCAACCTAAAGCTAAACCTCAATCTGTTTTTCTGCCTCTACTCCGGCTCGAAGGCATCCTTGCCAACACCGCACACCGGGCAGACCCAATCGTCCGGCAGATCAGCAAAGGGTGTTCCTGGCGGTATCCCGTTATCCGGGTCCCCCACGTTCGGGTCATAGACATACTGGCAGACGGTGCAGATATAAGGCTCCATTGATTCCCCTCCTTTTTTCTGTTGTGCAGCAATTCCGACCGGCCGGCAGCGTTGAAACCAACCGCAGGCGCCCGGGACTCTGGCTAGTAAAAATACATCACTTAATTCCGTATACGGTGACGGACAAAGCGCACTTTGAGCGCGGAAATCCCCCGTAGAACGCCGTTTAACGGCATATCCGGCCAAAGTCTAACAGATAGAGACGGCGTGTCAATTAAAGGCGCGGCAATAAATTTACACTTGATTTTAGAACTCGTTGTGTTACCTTGTGATAATTAAAATTTCTGGCTCAGGAAGGGACAACGTTGACGCTCTATGACTTCCCCTGGCGCATGGGATTCAAGAAACTCGCTGCAGCGACTGGCATACCGCTCCGCGTGACTCCACCCCGCACAGGTCTCACTGAGCAAATCGTCACAACGCCCGAGGGACTCGATTTTCTACCCCCCGCATGCGGCGTGCAATCAAAGCCCTCATCCAGTGTCATTACCACCCCCTGCAAGAAAGACCAGCCACAAAGAGAGTATCAAGTAGCCGGAGTTGCCTTTCCTGTCGGACTGCAGGGCGCCTCAGCGCTCCTGCTTCACTCCGCACGACGACCAAGCCCAATCGGCTCCCCTCGCCGCGCCCCTTGGAGCGCCTGCAGAAGTTCCAACAGGAAAAGACTCGCCCCCCCTACGCACTACCAATAGCAGACACACCTGCAACAAGTTAGATGGAAAGTCAGCGGACAGTTTGGAATGCATATTGAGTCCTAACAACACAAGGAGGGAATGAGTATGAGTTACGAAGTGAAGAACAAGCAGCTCCTGGCATGGGTTAAGGAAGTCTCTGCGCTGACAGAACCGGCGGACATCCACTGGTGCGACGGTTCACAGAAAGAGTATGACACTCTCTGTGAGCTGCTCGTCAAGGCAGGCACCTTCCGCAAACTGAACGAAAAAACGCGCCCCAACAGCTACCTGGCCTGGTCTGATCCCGGCGACGTGGCCCGCGTTGAGGACCGCACCTACATCTGCAGCCTCGCCAAAGCAGACGCAGGTCCGACCAACAACTGGATGCCCCCCAAGGAAATGAAGAAAACCCTGAACGGGCTATTCAAAGGCTGCATGAAGGGTCGCACCATGTACGTGATCCCCTTCAGCATGGGCCCCCTCGGCTCCAACATCGCCAAGATCGGCGTAGAAATCTCCGACTCGCCTTACGTCGCAGTCAACATGAAGATCATGACCCGCATGGGCCAGAAAGTCGTCGACGTGCTGGGCGAAAGCGGCGAATTCGTCCCTTGCCTGCACTCCATCGGCGCCCCGCTTGAGCCGGGCCAGAAAGACGTCACCTGGCCCTGCAACAAGGAAAAATACATCGTTCACTTCCCCGAGGAGCGCTCCATCTGGTCCTACGGCTCGGGCTACGGCGGCAACGCGCTTTTGGGCAAGAAATGCCTGGCACTGCGCATCGCCTCCAAGATCGCCAAAGACGAGGGGTGGCTGGCAGAGCACATGCTCATCCTGGGGATCGAAGATCCCAAGGGAGAGAAGACGTACCTCGGCGCGGCTTTCCCGAGCGCCTGCGGCAAGACCAACCTCTCCATGCTGGTACCGCCGGACAACTTCAAGAAGAGCGGCTGGAAGGTTTCCACCGTGGGCGACGACATCGCCTGGATCAAGCCCGGTCCTGACGGTCAGCTCTACGCCATCAACCCGGAAGCGGGCTTCTTCGGCGTGGCTCCCGGCACCTCGTTCAAATCGAACCCCAACGCCATGCACTCCTGCGCCAAGAACTCCATCTTCACCAACGTGGCGCTGACACCGGACAACGATGTCTGGTGGGAAGGGATGACCGACGAACTGCCGGCTAACCTGACCGACTGGCAGGGTAACGCCTGGACCCCCGGTTGCGGCAGGAACGCAGCACACCCCAACTCACGCTTCACCTCTCCGGCCGACCAGTGCCCCTCCATCGACCCGGAATGGGAAAACCCCAAAGGGGTTCCGATGCGCGCGTTCGTCTTCGGCGGCCGTCGCAACAACGTGATCCCGCTGGTATACCAGGCCTTCAACTGGAGCTACGGCGTTTACCTGGCAGCCACCATGGGGAGCGAGACCACCGCCGCCGCGACCGGTTCCATCGGCAACGTGCGCCGCGACCCGTTCGCCATGCTTCCTTTCGCCGGCTATCACATGGCCGACTACTTCAACCACTGGCTGCAGATCGGGCGCACCACGCCCAACCCGCCGCGCATCTTCTCCGTCAACTGGTTCCGCAAGGGCGCCGACGGCAAGTTCCTCTGGCCCGGTTTCGGCGACAACATGCGCATCCTGAAATGGATCGTGGAACGCGCTCAGGGCAAGAGCGCCGGAGCGGCAGTTGAGAGCCCGCTCGGTTGGATGCCGCGCTACGAAGCAATTGAGTGGGAAGGTCTGGACAGCGTGTCCCGCGAGCAGTTCAACGAGCTCATGTCCATTGACCGTGATGTCTGGAAAGAAGAGATCCTTTCCCACGAAGAACTGTTCGTGAAGATGTACGACCGTCTGCCCAAGGAGTTCCTCCATATCCGCGAGCTCATCCTCTCGGGTCTCTGGCGCTCGCCCGAGCATTGGGAGCAGTTCACCCCGACGCCCGAGGATGACGGCTACAACGACTAGTTCTGTAGCAGCAGTTTGAAGAGCAAAGTGCAGCAGGAGAAGGCCCCGGTGGTAAAACCGGGGCCTTTTTGCGTCCCCGAATCTGTTGCAATTGCGCGCCTGGCTGATATTCTTGGTTGCGGCAGGGGTCTCTGGATCCCTACTGCCAGGATTTTCAAAAAGGAGAGACACAGTGAAACTCAACGACATTACCCGTGGTACGGGGCTCGAAGAGCACGGCATTTCAAACGCGAACCTGATCTACTGGACCTCGCCTACCTCGGTACTTTATGAGCAGATCGTGAAAAGGGGCGAGGGACTTATCTCACACATGGGCGCCTTGGCGGTGAAAACTGGCCACTACACCGGGCGGGCTGCCAACGAAAAGTTCATCGTGGACGAGCCGGGGAGCCATGACCAGATCAACTGGGGCAAGGTGAACCGCCCCTTCGACGCAGAAAAATTCGATATCCTCTACAAAAGGATGACCGCCTACCTGCAGGGGCGCGACCTCTTCGTGCAGGACTGTTTCGCCGGCGCAAGCCCCGAGCACAAGCTCCCGGTGCGCATCATCACCGAGCGCGCCTGGCACTCGCTCTTCGCGCGCAACATGTTCATCCGCGCCACATCCGAAGAGCTGGCCGCGCATAAAACCGAGTTCACCGTCATCGATCTTCCCGCCTTCCATGCCATACCGAAGACCGACGGCACCAATTCCGAGGCGTTCATCATTATCAACTTCGCCCGCAAACTGGTCATCATCGGCGGCACCAGCTACGCCGGCGAGATCAAGAAGTCGATTTTCACGGTGCTCAACTACCTGCTGCCGCAAAAAAAGGTGCTCTCAATGCACTGCTCCGCGAACGCGGCGGAAAACGGCGAGGTTGCGGTCTTTTTTGGCCTTTCCGGGACCGGCAAGACGACCCTTTCGGCCGCGCCCAACCGCATGCTGATCGGCGACGACGAGCATGGCTGGGACGACAAGGGGGTCTTCAACTTCGAGGGTGGCTGTTACGCCAAGATCATCAACCTCTCTAAGGAGTCCGAGCCCGAAATATACCAATGCACCAGGAAGTTCGGGACCATCCTGGAGAACGTCGCGATCAACACCATCTCGCGCAGGATCGATCTGGACGACGCCTCCTTCACGGAAAATACCCGGGCCTCCTATCCGATCACCCATATCCCGAACATCGTGCGCACCGGTATCGGCGGGCACCCGAACCACGTCATCATGCTCACCTGCGACGCCTTCGGGGTGCTCCCTCCCATAGCGCGCCTCACCCCCGAGCAGGCGATGTACCATTTCCTTTCCGGCTACACCGCCAAGGTCGCCGGTACCGAGGCCGGCGTCACCGAGCCTCAGGCGACCTTCTCCGCCTGCTTCGGCGCGCCCTTCATGGCGCTGCGCCCCTCCGTCTACGCGGAACTGCTGGGTCAAAAGATCAGCTCTCAAAAGGTCAACTGCTGGCTGGTCAACACCGGGTGGAGCGGAGGCGGCCCCGGGGTCGGAAGCCGCATGAAGATCGCTTATTCCCGCGCTCTGGTGAACGCCGCCCTGGACGGCACCCTGAGCGCCGGCCAGTTCGAAAAGGACTCCGCCTTTGGCCTCAACATCCCGAGGTCCTGCCCGGGCGTGCCGCAGGAGGTCCTCAACCCGAGAAACGTCTGGGCCGACAAAGGGGCCTACGACGCTGCCGCGCGCAGGCTGGTGGAAATGTTCCAGAACAATTTCCAGCAGTTCAGGGCCAATGTCACGGCCGAGATTGCCGGGGTTTTGTGATCTGGAGGAGTTGCGCGAACCAGCTTCCCCTGATATCATTTAATCAATTAAACTCTACAGCGAGGTGGAATCATGAAAGGTATCCATTCCGAAATCTGCGACACGACGGAGCGCAAAGGTGAGCGAGTAAAGGTGAAGAACCGCACTTCCGGCGAGATCGGACTTTCCTACGGCTGCACCATCGAAGGGGACACGGTGCAGGTTGAACTGCCGGACGGCTCCCTGGATAGCTGGCAAGAGGACGATTGTGAGATAATGTAGTCAGCCTTCACCAGAAGAGGGCCGCTATTTTGAGAAGGGCTTCGTACGGTTTCGGAGCCCTTTTTTTTGCTGCAGCAGGCGTTTGGCAAAGGGGCTAAATGAGAATCCTGGTGCTCGGCATAGGAAACCTGGTGATGGCGGATGACGGCATCGGGGTTCGGGTGGTGCAGTTGATTGAGGAGCGCTACCGCTTCCCGGGCCAGGTCACCGTGCTGGACGGAGGCACCCTTGGGCTTGACCTACTGCCCCGAATCGAGGCGGCAGAGCGGCTGCTCATTGTTGATGCGGTGGAGACCGGCGCCCCGCCCGGCACCCTGATAAGGCTCGCCGGCGAGGAGATCCCGCAGGCGCTGGAGACCTGGCTGTCACCGCACCAGATAGGGCTCAATGATCTGCTGACGGTCGCCTCCCTGCTTGGCCATGCACCAGAAGAGACAGTGCTTTGGGGGGTGCAGCCGGAGTCTGTCCAGCTGGCGCTAGGGCTTTCGTCCCCCGTGGCGGCGCAACTGGAACCGCTGGTGGGAAAGGTGCTGGAGGAGCTTGCCGTTTGGGGCGTGCGCCCTTTTTAAGTGATTAGCACCCAACCCTGGCCCTCCCCTCTCCCCACCCTGCTTGTCAGTTACTGGGTGCGCTGCAGGTGGCAGCATCGTTGGGCGAATGATGATTCGCCCCTACACTCTCCCCAACCTCCGTCGGGGCGGATCATCTGGAGTTACTGAAAGGTCCGTTCCCGAAAATACACACGGCCCGCCAGAAGGTTACCTGGCGGGCCGTGTGTGTTTTTGATGGGATGTGACCACAATCTGAGGAGGCCTCGCGGCGCCCACACCCCTCCATTAGCTGAGCCGGAACTGATTCACCTGGCTGCGCAGATCGGCAGAAAGCCTGGCAAGCTCGGCAGCGGCATCGGCCGAATCCTGCGCCCCCGCCCATACCCTTTTCAAGGGTCTCCAATTACTTGTTTTGAACACCTTCAGTACTTTTACTGATCGAATAGTCGCTCCTCAGCCCATACGCATTAAAGTTTTCAAATACTTAGCTGTGGCACGTTTTGCGCTATGTAAAGCCTATAAACCGGCTGGCTGTCTTGATTCCCACCCACGGCCTAACACAGCACCTAACGATTTAAGAGTTTATGGGTCGCGCAGCCGACACATATACTCCTGTTGAACTGAACCGCTTCGGCTCGGCCGCCACTTGGATATTTAACTCGGTTT
>JGI24143J45723_1000190_pt1 | contig 32954 bp, 32 predicted proteins | sample BarGraIncu00432A_FD_45723 | JGI IMG/M metagenome (IMG submission 45723) | reverse complement strand
CCGGCCTCGATCGTGATGCTGCGTGCACAGCGCGCGGCAATGGCGCTATCGTGCGTCACCAGCACCAATGTTGTTCCCTGCTCCCGGTTGAGGTCAAACATGAGTTCCATCACTTTTTCACCGGTGGCAAAGTCCAGGCTACCGGTGGGCTCGTCCGCCAGCAGCACGGCCGGCTTAACCACAAAAGCACGCGCCAGTGCCACCCGCTGCTGCTCGCCGCCGCTCAACACCTTGGGGTAATGACCCAGCCGCTCCGACAGGCCGACGCGGGCCAGCATCTCGGTGGCGGCCTTGCGGGCGTCGCGTCGGCCGGCCAGCTCCAGCGGCAACATCACGTTTTCCAGCGCCGTCAGATTGCCCAGCAACTGGAAGCTCTGGAACACAAAACCCACTTTTTGCGCCCGCAGGTGAGCGCGTTCGTCCTCGTTCAGGGCAAACAGGTCCTGGCCCGCCAGCCGCACGGTGCCGCGGGTCGGTGTATCCAGGCCCGCAATGATGGACAGCAAGGTGCTTTTGCCGGANCCGGAGGCACCGACAATAGCCACCGTCTCCCTGGCATTCANCACAAAATCAATATCGCGCAAAATGTNGAGGGTGCCGGNGGAATCGGTCACCGATTTGAAAANATGCTCGACGGAAATAATTGAATCAGACATGAGGCTCTCTTTGTATCGACGACACTTTATCTCGGCGCTGGTATTGGCGGCTGTTGCGGGGCTATCNCCCGCAGCGGGCGCCGCCACGGCGCCGCAGGCACCCCCGACCAGCAAACCCAGGACCATTCTGGTGCTGGGCGACTCCCTGAGTGCCGAGTATGGCCTCAAACGCGGCAGCGGCTGGGTCGCGCTGCTCGAGAAGAAGCTCAAGGCCGAAAAATGGCCGGTCACCGTGGTCAATGCCAGCATCAGTGGCGACACCACGGCGGGCGGGCGCTCGCGGCTGGCAGGACTGCTGGCGCAACACCAGCCGTCCCATGTGATTATTGAGCTGGGTGGCAACGACGCCTTGCGCGGCCTGCCGCTACAGCTCACCGAAGACAACCTGAACCAGATGACGCAGGCGGCCCAAAAAGCCGGGGCCAAGGTGCTGCTGATTGGCATGCAGGTGCCGCCCAACTATGGCAAAGACTACGCCGCGCGCTTTGCCGCCCTGTTTGCGGGCGTGGCCAAAGCCAACAACGCGGCGCTGGTGCCGTTCTTGCTCAAGGGTATCGCCGACACGCCTGACAGCACGGGGATGTTTCAAGCCGACCGCATTCACCCCAAGGAAGAGGCCCACCCCATTATTCTGGCCAACGTCTGGCCCAAACTACAAAAGCTGCTGAAATGAGTCTGACCACCCTGCCCGCGACCCAAGTCATCCAGCGACTGCATGAGTTTGACACCGTCATCGACGCCCGTAGCGAGGGCGAATACGAGGAAGATCACCTGCCCGGCGCCGTCAACTGGCCCACGCTCAACAACGACGAGCGCCGCGACATCGGCACCCTGTACAAACAGGTCAACGCCTTCGAGGCCAAAAAACGCGGTGCGGCCATTGCGGCGCGCAATATTGCAACGCACATCGAGCGCGAGGTCATCGACAAGCCGAAAGACTGGAAGCCGCTGGCCTACTGCTGGCGCGGCGGCAACCGCAGCGGCGCACTGTCGCTGATCCTGAGCCAGATCGGTTTTCGCGTCACGCTGGTCGAAGGTGGCTACAAGGCCTTTCGGGCGGCGGTGGTGCTGGACATTCCGCGACTGGCGAGCGGTCTTGACTGGCGCGTGATCTGCGGCACTACCGGCTCGGGCAAAACCCGGCTGCTGCAGGCACTGGCAGCGCAGGGGGCGCAGGTCATTGATCTGGAAGCCTTGGCCCGCCATCGCAGCTCGGTACTGGGCGCTATTCCAGGGCTGGCGCAACCGACGCAAAAGCGGTTTGACACGCTGGTGTGGGAGGCGCTGCGCCGCCTGGACCCCACACGCCCGGTGTTCATCGAGAGCGAAAGTAAAAAAGTGGGTAACGTGGCCGTGCCGGTCTCGCTGATCGAGGCCATGCGCGACAGCCCTTGCCTGAACCTGGTGCTGCCGGATGCCGAACGGGTGTCCCTGCTGATGGAAGACTACGACTTCTTTGTGCGGGACGTGGAGCATTTCTGCGATCGTCTGCAGGTATTGGCCGAGTTTCGGGGCAAGGTGGTGGTCGAGGGCTGGAAAGCCTCGGTGCGGGCGGGAAACATTGAACCTGTGGTGCAAGAGCTGCTCACGCAGCATTACGATCCGGTGTACCTGCAGTCGATGCGGCGCAACTTCCGGCTGTTTGAAGACGCAAAAATAATAGCCCCCGACGACCATTCGACGGGGGCTATGGCACTTTTAGCGGAGCAATTAGTCAAGGAGACTGCCAGCGCTATACCCCTTTAGTCAGCGGCCACGTCCTGCCCATGGCGAGTGACACTGGCTGCCGTAAAACTCAGGGTTGCGCGGGCACGTCAGAGCCTGGCTCTGTCGGTTCGGTGTCGCCATTTTCTTCCGGCGCGCCGTCCTCTGCACCCTCACCAACCTTGCGGTCAGCTTTGTGCTTGAGTTTTTCCTCTTTTTTCTTCTTCTTCGCCAGTTCTTTCTGACGTTTCTCGTATCCGTAATTAGGTGTTGCCAAAGTATGCTTTCAAGTTGTTAATTGGACTTTAACATTTCACGGACAGTACCCGCCATGCCGGGCACTTTTTTTGTTGCGTCAGGTCAGCACTGTCTGCAGCGCTTGGGCCAGATCGGCCTGCAAATCAGCCGCCGCTTCCAGACCGACCGAGAAGCGCACCAAGGTGCCTTGCTTCAAGTGTGCCGGCCAGCCACTGCGCATGGAGGCCAGGTCATAGGGCACGACCAGACTGATGGGCCCACCCCAGCTGTAGCCCAACTTGAACAGCTTGAGCGCGTTGCAAAACGCATCAATCTGGTTTTGGCTGTATTTCGGGTCAAAGATCACACTGAACAGTCCGGCCGCGCCGCCCGGTCCGGTCTGACACAGTTCACGCCAATGCCCATGCCCCGGCGAGCCGGGCAATGCCGGATGCAACACCTGCACAAATTCGGCACGGGTCTGACACCAGCGGGTTAATTCGCGCGTCGCCTCGTCGTGCGCCCGGTAGCGCAGCGCCAGACTCGGCAGCGCCCGCAACACCGCTTCCGCATCATTGGCCCCGACGCCAAAGCCCAGCCGCATATGGGTCAGCTTGAGCTTCAAATGCAGCGCGGCGTCACGGGTGATGACGCTGCCCATGAGCACATCGCCACCCCCGCTGGGGTATTTGGTCAGTGCGTGCACGGAGATATCGACACCCAGGGTCGGGTTGCCACCCGGCATCAGGTCAAACGGGGCAAAGGCCAGTCCGGCGCCCCAGGTGTTGTCCAGCGCCGTCAGCACGCCGCGGGCCTGGCATACGCGCACCAGCTCACACAGATCAGGAAACTCCAGCGTCACCGAGCCCGCCGCTTCCAGCCAGACCAGACGGGTCTGCGGGCTGATCTTGGCCGCCAGATCCAGCGGGTTCAGCGGATCATAAAACCGGTGCGTGATGCCCCAGGCCTTGAGTTCTCCCTCAGCCAGCGCCTTGTTGGGGCCGTAGGCGTTATCCGGAATGAGCACTTCGTCGCCGCTGCGCAGCAGCGACAGCGCCACGTTGGCGATGGCCGCCAGCCCGCTCGGCAACAGTACGCATTGCAGGCCGCCTTCCAGCGTACACAGCCGCTCTTCCAGCATGTACGTGGTGGGCGTGCCGTGCAGACCATAGGTGTAGGCGGTTTTGTCTTTCCATTCAAAGTTGCGCATGGCGGCAACACTNGGAAAGATGACGGTGGACGCCTTGAACACGCCCGGTTGCGGCGCGGCAAAACCCTCAGGCGGCGCGTACGGGTGATGAATCAGCGCTGTGGTGAGGTCGNCCATGATCAACTNTGCCTTGNAACGCTCCACTTTTNAATTAGCTGCTCGGGGCGCAAAGTGTCATAGCCTTCAAACGGCTGGTGAATCCAGGGATTNGTGGGCAAAAACTCCTCCGAATAATCCGGGGTGAAAGTCGACAGCGCCTTGGTCCAGATGACGGCGCTGCGCAGTTCGGTAATGGGGNNGTAGTTGTTCTTGAGCAGCTTGATCACGGCCTCGAGCGTCTGGCCGGAATCTGCCAGGTCGTCCACCAGCAACACTTTGCCGGCAATCTCGCCTTTGGGCGTGGTGATGAAACGCGCAATGTCCAGATGGCCCTGCACCGTGCCGGCATCCGCCCGATAGGAGCTGGTGGACATGATGGCCAAGGGCTTGTCAAAAATGCGCGACAGGATGTCGCCCGGACGCAGGCCGCCACGAGCCAGACACAGAATGGTGTCGAATTGCCAGCCCGATTGATGGATCTTGATCGCCAGTTTTTCGATCAGGTTGTGGTATTCGTCATAGCTCACATACAGGTGTTTGCCGTCTTCCGTCAACATGAATTTGCTCCTGAATTAATAGCTATCTGCGCTTGTAGCACGGGGGCTACAGGCTTATTTCACTTAAACTTTTACTGTGCTGCCAATTAATCAGCCAGATAGGGATGGCGCATCATGATGGTGTGGTCGCGGTCCGGGCTGGTCGACACCATGTGGATGGGCACCCCGGTGACCTGCTCAATACGCTGCAAATACAGGCGCGCATTGGTCGGCAGCTTGTCATACTGGGTAACGCCCACGGTGCTCTCGCTCCAGCCCTCGATGGTTTCATAGACCGGTTTGCAGCGCTCGATGTCATCGGCGCCCATCGGCAGGATGTCAATCAGCTGGCCGTCCAGCTCGTAACCCGTACACAACAACAGTTCTTTCAGGCCATCGAGCACATCCAGCTTGGTGATGCACAGACCGGTCAGGCCGTTGACCTGCGCCGAGCGCTTGAGCAGCGCCGCGTCAAACCAGCCACAGCGACGGCTGCGGCCGGTGGTGACGCCTTTTTCGGCGCCGATGGTGCTCATGTGGTAGCCCGGTGTACCCGGCACCTCCCAGTCCAGTTCGGTCGGGAACGGNCCNCCGCCGACACGGGNGCAATACGCTTTGGTAATGCCCAGGATGTAGTGCAACATGCCGGGGCCGACGCCGGAACCGGCNGCGGCATTGCCGGCCACGCAGTTGCTGGACGTCACGTACGGGTAGGTGCCATGGTCCACATCCAGCAGCGTGCCCTGGGCACCTTCAAACAACAGATTGGCGCCTTTCAGGTGCGCTTCGTTGAGTTCACGCGAGACATCGGCCATCATCGGCTTGAGCAACTCGGCGTGGCGCATGGCCTCATCAAACACGGCCTGGAACTGCACCTTGCCATCCGCCATGTAAGGCGCGAGAGTCGGGCCAAAGTCAAACGCGGCGGAACCGAGATAGGTGGTCAGCACGTGGTTGTGCAAATCCAGCAATTCACGCAGCTTGGTGGCGAAACGCTCGGGGTATTTGAGGTCCTGCACCCGCAGTGCCCGGCGCGCAATTTTGTCTTCATAGGCCGGGCCAATGCCGCGCCCGGTGGTGCCGATTTTGGCGTTGCCGCCCTTCTCGCGCGCCGCTTCGCGTGCCACATCCAGCGCGGCGTGAAACGGCAAAATCAGCGGGCAGGCCTCGCTGATGCGCAGGCGCGAACGCAGCTCAACACCGACTTTTTCCAGGCCCTCGATTTCCTCAAACAGCTTGGCCGCCGACAGCACCACACCGTTGCCGATGTAGCACTTCACGCCCGGACGCATGATGCCGCTGGGAATCAGGTGCAGCGCCGTCTTGACGCCATTGATCACCAAAGTGTGGCCGGCATTGTGGCCCCCCTGGAAGCGCACCACGCCCTGGGCACTTTCAGTGAGCCAGTCGACCAGCTTGCCCTTGCCCTCGTCGCCCCACTGGGTGCCCACGACAACGACGTTACGACCTTTGGTTGCATTCATTTCAATTTTTCTCAAACGGATTTCACGACCCATTGCCCCGCGACCTGAATCAGCTCGCGATCGCAATGGAACTCATCAACTTCACTCTCATGCCCCGGCATGGCACAGACGACTGTCTCACCCTGGGCGCGCAAGGACGCTATGGCCGTGCGCAAGTCAGCGGCTTCGCGCCACGGCGCGCGGATCGCGGCACGCAAGGGGCGTNCTGCCACAACAGCCACNAGGGCTTTGACATCNAGACTGAAACCAGCNGCGGGNCGGTTTCGGCCAAACACGGCACCCACCTCGTCGTACCGCCCGCCACGCACCAGCGCATCACTGGCGCCCGGGGCGTAAATCGAAAAGCGCGCCCCCGTGTAGTAGGCATAACCGCGCAGGTCCGCCAGATCGAAGGTCACCTTGCAGCCCTCCAGATGACTGGCGAGCCACTTCAAATTTGATAGCGCTTCACGCACAGCGGGCAAGGGCGGGAGCACTTTTTCAGCCTCAATCAAGACTTTTTCGTCGCCATAGAGCTGCACCAGTGCCAGCAGGCCCAGGCGAGAAGATGGCGGGAAATTTTTGGTTAGGGCCGACAGTTCGCTACTGTCTTTGGCGGCCAGCGCGGCATGCACCTGCGCCAGCATGTCGCCTTCGAGCGCCACACCTTCGAGCAGGGCATTGACGATGCGGGCATCGGCCATATCCACACTGGGCGACTGCACCCGGGCCACCTTGAGGCAATCCAGTGCCAGCAGCAGCGTTTCCAGATCAGCCTCCAATCCGGCATGACCATAGATTTCAGCACCGAACTGCAGTGGTTCGCGCGTCGCATGGGGCCCATCGGGCCGCGTATGCAGCACCGGGCCGCAATAGCACAAGCGGGTGACGCCCTGGCGATTCAACAAGTGCGCATCTATGCGGGCGACCTGCGGCGTGCTATCGGCCCGCAGGCCCATCATGCGCCCGGAGAGCTGATCCACCAGTTTGAAAGTTTGCAGGTCAAGCGCCTCACCGGCTCCGGTGAGCAACGACTCCAGATGCTCGAGCAGGGGCGGCATGACCAACTCGTAGCCATAGCAACGCGCCATGTCCAGCAAGTCGCGACGTAGTTCTTCGATGTGCCGCGCTTCAGACGGCAAGACATCGGCAATGTGATCCGGCAGGACCCAAGCAGACATGTGATTTTGGGGAGCTGTTAAAACCGTGATTTTACCGGGCTTAGCAGCCGGAATTGCTCACAACAGAGACCAAATCAGCAACGCACCGGCAGATATGCTGCACATTCCGAAAAAACGGAGCTGACCGTCGCTCAACTGAAGGATCTGCGCAAACATCCGCCGCCAGCCAGCGGGGGACAAAAACGGGAAAAGGCCCTCGAGCACCAGAACGAGGGCCATGGCCAGCCAGAGGGTGTCGCTGTCCAAGTTTATTTCTTCAAGTTTTATTTCTTGGCAGGTGTGGCGGCCGCATTGCCACGGAATACTTTGAAGAATTCCGAGGACGAGGGGTCTACCACCATCACATCACTCTTTTTATTGAAGCTGGCCTTGTAAGCATCCAGACTGCGATAAAACTGGGCAAATTGGGGGTCGCGACCAAAGGCTTCCGCATAAATACGGGCAGCTTCAGCATCGCCTTCGCCCTTGATTTTCTGGGCATCCCGGTACGCATTGGCCACCGCCACTTCCCGCTGCCGATCCGCATCGGCACGGATCTTTTCACCTTCAGCGGCACCGGTTGAGCGCAACTCATTGGCTACGCGCTTGCGCTCGGCCTCCATGCGCCGGTAAACCGACTCGGTGATGGCGTCAACGTAATCGGCACGGGTAATCCGCACGTCCACCACATCCACACCCCATGGCTTGCTGCCTTTGACCTTGTCGAGCACCTCGGCCTTGACCGCTGCAGTGATGGCTTCGCGCTTGGTGGACAAAAGTTCCTTGACGGTGAACTTGTTGATTTCTTCCTGAAATGCATTGCGCACTACGCGGTTGAGCTGGTTGGCGCCATCCGTCTCCGTCAAGCCAACGTTACGGATGTACTGTGAGGGCTCGGAGATGCGCCAGCGCACATACCAGTCAATCACCACACGTTGTTTTTCAGCCGTGAGCATGGGCTCCGTGTCGCTGGTTTCCAGCGTCAGCAGGCGCTTGTCGATGTAGGACACATTCTGGAACGGCGGCGGCAGTTTGAAGTTCAAACCGGGCTCGGTAATGACCTCCTTGATCTGCCCCAGGGCATACACCACACCAAACTGCCGCTGATCCACCACAAACAGCATCGAACTGGCAAGCGCTAAAGCCACCAGAAGAGAAGAAAAAATAAAACCTAGCCTGTTCATTCTGGGCTCCTAGCGTGTATCGCGATCACGTGCACGGGCGGCATCCCGTGCGCGTGCGTCAGGGGTCGAGGTGGCCGGCGTGGCCGCAGGCACCGCTGCAGGTGCTGTCACCGCACTGGCATCAGCGCCCGGCCCGGTCATTTGCATAATCTTGTCGAGTGGAAGGTACAGCAGGTTTGAGCCCTGTTTGGAGTCAACCAATACCTTGGTCACGTTGCTGTAAATCTGCTGCATGGAGTCAAGGTACATGCGGTCGCGTGTGACCTGGGGTGCCTTCTGATACTCGGCCAACACCGATTTGAAGCGTTGCGCGTCACCTTGCGCCTGCGCCACAATTTTTGACTTGTAGGCATCGGCTTCTTCCTTCAGGCGGGATGCAGAACCGACAGCACGCGGCACCACGTCGTTGGCATAAGCCTGCGCTTCGTTCTTTGCACGTTCGCGCTCCTGCCCGGCCTTCAGCACATCATCAAAGGCCGCCTGTACCTGCTCTGGTGGACGCACGCCCCCCTGCTGCAAATTGATACCGACCACTTCGATGCCGACTTTGTACCGGTCCAGGATTTTTTGCATCAGGGCCCGAACACGGGGTGCAATCTGATCCCGTTCTTCAGACAGGGCGCTGTCCATGCGCATCTTGCCCACCACTTCACGCACGGCAGTTTCCGCAGCCTGAACCACGGCCTCACCGGGATTTTTGCTTTCGAACAGAAAAGCCCGAGCGTCGCTGAGACGGTACTGAACCGCAAACTTGATCTCGACGATATTTTCATCTTCGGTCAGCATGGCTGACTCGCGCAGACCGGTGGCCTTGATCACCGTATCGCGCCCCACATCGACCGAGCGGATCTGGGTCACAAATATCAGTTCATGCCGCTGGATGGGATAGGGCAGACGCCAGTTAAAACCAGCACCCACCGAAGATTTGTATTTCCCGAACTGGGTGATGACCGCCTGCTGGCCCTCTTGCACGATGAAAAAACCCGTTCCCAGCCAGATCAGCAGGACAACGCCAACAATCAGGCCAACACCGATACCGGCGCTCTTCATGTCAGGCTGAAAACCACCGCCAGAACCATTGCCGCCACCCGCACCGCCACCGGAGATGCCACGACCCGCGTTTTTCAGGCCACCAAACAAGCCACCCAGTTTGCGGTTGAAATCACGCCACAGTTCATCAAGATCGGGAGGACCCTGGTTTGGGCCCCGGTTCGGGCCGCGCTCGTTGCCACTCTTGGGGGGCGTAGCTGGCGCATTGGCATCGGGAGGGACAGGCTCGGTCTTCTCACCCTCGGTCGGTTTGTCGTCGCTGCGACCCCAGCGCGGATCATTCAGGTTGAACATTCCCCGGATCCGCTCTGGCAGATAAGCCCAGCGAAAGGTGCGTAAATGAAGTTTCATCTCTTCTTCTCTTGTGTATCGTTACCGGATTGTGCCCAATCAGGGGGCAGCCTCACGACTTTCAGGGAAATCTTCCCCATCCTTCGCTGGCAAGTCGCCCCCACTCACAATGCGAGCCAACTGCTGGCGCAGAGCCTGAAGGCCCTCGCCATTTTTGGCACTCAGAAATATCCGTGGCGTTTGAACCCCACTCAGATCAAAAGTATCTTCCAGTTGCAGGGGGCGGCGTTCCGTTTCAAGGGCATCAAGTTTGTTAAACACCAGCACCTGGGGAATATCGGCAGCCCCAATCTCGCCCAGCACACGCTGAACCTCGGCAATCTGCTCCGGAAAATTGGGACTGGCAGCATCCACCACATGCACCAGCAGATCAGCATCCACGGCCTCCTGCAGGGTCGCCTGAAATGCATCGATCAGCCCGTGTGGCAGATCACGAATAAACCCAACCGTGTCTGAAAGAGAAACCGAACGCCCCGCCTCGCCCAGATAAAGCTGGCGGGTTGTGGTGTCAAGGGTCGCAAACAACTGATCTGCCGCATAAGCCCTGGCTTTGACCAGCGCATTGAAAAGCGTGGATTTGCCCGCGTTGGTGTAGCCGACCAGGGAAATATTGAAGGCATCACGCCGCTCGCGCTGACGCCGCTGTGTCTGCCGCTGGCGCTTGACCTTTATCAGCCGCTCTTTGATCTTTTTGATGTTATCGCCAATCATCCGGCGGTCAAGTTCGATTTGGCTTTCGCCAGGACCGCCGCGCATGCCAATGCCACCGCTCTGACGCTCCAGGTGGGACCAGCGACGGACCAAGCGGGTGCTCAGGTACTGCATTCGTGCGAGTTCGACCTGCAGCTTTCCTTCATGACTGCGCGCTCTTTGACCGAAAATTTCCAGAATCAGAAGCGTGCGGTCATTGACCGGCAGCTCAAGATGTCGCTCAAGGTTACGCTGCTGTGCAGGACTCAGGCTTTGATCGAAAAGCACCTCAACAGCGCCCAACTGTGCAGCCAGCAATTTGATTTCATCGGCTTTTCCGCTGCCGACAAACAAGGCCGCATCGGGCGCTTTGCGTTTGCAAGTCAGCCGGGCAACCGGGTTCAATCCTGCGGTCTGTGCCAGCAAGCCCAACTCTTCGAGTTCACCATCGAAATTGGGTAATCCGAAATCAACCCCAACCAGTATGGTTGGGGCCGACTGACGATCAGGCGGCAGCAGGTTCGTCACCCTCGCCGCTTGCGAAATTCACGGCACGCCCAGGCACAATAGTGGAGATGGCGTGCTTGTAGACCATCTGGGTGACCGTATTGCGGAGCAACACAACATACTGGTCAAAGGATTCGATCTGGCCTTGCAGCTTGATCCCGTTGACTAAATAAACGGACACCGGTACATGTTCCCGACGCAAAGCGTTGAGAAAAGGGTCTTGGAGTAACTGGCCTTTGTTGTTCACGATATTCTCCGTGTTCTAAAAAAAATTAAGAAGCAATGACGATACCACAGCAAAGTGCTGTCTCAAGCCGGGCTCAGGTAAACCCACAATAAAGTTAACGACGCTCTGTCCCGCAAATATTCAAACTGCGGCTTTGTCGGCGTAAGGGTTGGTCGACGTTTTGAACTCAATGCGCATTGGGGTGCCCACCAGGTCAAACTCTTTGCGAAAACGTCCTTCCAGAAAGCGCTTATAGGCATCGGTCACGTGTTCAAGCGAATTGCCGTGAATAATAATTACTGGCGGATTCATGCCGCCCTGGTGGGCATAGCGCAACTTCGGCCGGTACATACCCGAGCGCTTGGGACTCTGAAACTGAACGGCCTCCAGCAGCAAACGCGTCAAGACAGGTGTCGACATCTTGCAATTGGCTGCCTTATAAGCTTGCGCGATGGAAGCCCAAAGCGGACCCAAGCCCTGCCTTTTTGTCGCCGATATCAAATGCATGGTCGCGAACTTCAAGAACGGCAAACGGGTCTCGATAGAGCGTTTGACGAGTTCCCGCTGGTATTCATCCACTGCATCCCATTTATTGACCGCGAGCACCACAGCACGGCCATTCTCAAGAATGTAGCCTGCAATGTGGGCATCCTGATCGGTGACGCCTTGTGTAGCATCAATCAGCAGCAACACAACGTTTGAGGATTCAATGGCCTGCAAGGTTTTGACCACCGAAAATTTTTCGATCGCCTCAAACACTTTGCCCTTGCGACGCAGGCCTGCCGTGTCAACCAGCTCAAACTTTTGACCGTTGCGCTCAAACGGCACGGAAATCGCGTCCCGCGTCGTCCCCGGCAAATCGAACGCGACCAGGCGCTCTTCACCCAACCAGGCGTTAATAAGCGTGGACTTTCCGACATTGGGACGACCGGCAACCGCGAGCTTGATGACACCAGGGTCTCGCTGATCTTCTGCGTCATCAGGTTCCTCCAAATGAAGCGGCGCCAGTGCCAGCTCCACCAGCGAGTGGATACCCTGACCGTGCGCTGCGGAAACCGCATGAACCTCACCCAGACCCAGCTCAAAGAACTCGACCAGCTGCGCGCCGGCCAGCATGCCTTCTGACTTGTTGGCCGCCAGTACACAGGGTTTACCGAGACGGCGAAGGTATTTGGCGATCTCGTGATCCTGCGCAGAAATTCCCTCTCGCGCATCCACGACAAAGATCACGACATCAGCTTCCGCAACCGCCTGGCGAGTCTGTTTGGCCATTTCCTTGAAAATGCCACTGGCGGCATCTGGCTCGAATCCACCCGTATCAATGACGATGAACTCGTGTTTGCCTTGTTTACCATTGCCGTAATGGCGATCACGGGTCAGCCCGGCGTAATCTGCCACGATGGCATCACGAGACTTGGTCAGCCGATTGAAAAGCGTCGATTTACCAACGTTGGGACGACCGACGAGGGCCAAAACAGGTTTCATGAAATAGCGTCCAACACTTACTCAGGCTTGAAGCCGAAAATGCCACCACTGCGGGTGACAACAACCAGCGTTCCGCCAGCCAAAACAGGTGCCGCAATAACCGCCGAACCATCGGTGGCTACTCGCGTGAGCGCTGACCCGTCTTCACGAGACAACCAATGAATGAGGCCGGTGTCATCGCCCACCACAACGGACCGTCCAACGACCAGCGGGGCTGTCAGGTTGCGGTAGCGTAAACGCTCGGACACCCAGGCGCGCTCCCCATCAGCCCGTCGCCAAGCCACGAGCGTTCCGTCGCCCTCAACTCCGAAAACATACTTGTCATCACCATGCACGCCAACAGAACCTATGGCCGGCTTGGTCCAAAGCAGAGTGCCACGTGCCGTGTCGACACAGCCAACAGCCGCCTGAAAAGCACGCGCGCATACAACATCGCCCTCGCGGCTGACACGTCCGACTAGATCAACCAGCCGCTCGATATCATTGGTTCCGCGCGGAGACGCAATGGGAGACTCCCAGCGGATGGCGCCATTTGTCGGATTGATACCGACGAGACGTCCGGCCAGACCAGCCACCAAGGTATCACCAACGGCCAGCAAAACACCCGCCTGGCGCAGCACCAAGGATTCGCCTGGGCGCTGCTGATTCCAGAGCTTGCGCCCCGACTGGGCATCGAAAGCCGTTACGGAACGATCGGCGGCGAGGATAAATACACGTCCTCCGGCAACCAAGGGGGCCGTAAAACCTTGCGCTGGCAGTTTTTGACGCCACATTTCGCGCCCAGCGTCCAGGACGACCAGTTCATTGCCACGAGTTACCACCGCCGCAAAACGACCGTCGCTACCAACTCCGGCAGCAATCTGCCCGACCACATTGGTACGCCACAGCTCGGCACCCGTGCGAGCGTCAAACGATCCAACCACGCCGTCCGAACTGGCGACAGCAACTGTATTGCCGTTAACTTTGACGTCAAGAGGAAAGTCGATTAGACCTACTTTCGACGTCCACGCCAGCCGCACGCCCAACAGACCCACATTGGGGGCCAACTCAGCGGGTCTCGGCTTCTCCGGCGCACTTGAGCAGCCAGAAAACAAACCCACAACGACAAAAACAAGGGCCACCCGGGTGGCCGCAGTCAAAAGAAAATCAAGCTTCACTTTTTCCCTTCCGGCGCCAACGCGTCCGCCGCAGGCACAGCACCAACATTTTTCGACACGGCAGCGCCACTGCTAGCGTTGCTGCCGCTCTGTGGATCCACCCCTAGCGAGTTCAATTTAACTTCCACCAAACGCCGGTATTCAGTACGGTCGTCGAAATTCTTGAAAGCTTTTTGATACTCGGCAATTGCTTCTGCTTTTTTGCCTTGCAACAGAAAAATATCGCCTTTGCGATCGGCCACCAGTGCGTCAAAGTTGGCGGGAAATGATCCGCTTAACTGTTTCAAGGCATCATCAAAAGCCTTGGACTCCATCAAGACCCCAGCCAAACGCAACTTTGCAATCGCCTGGTATCCGGGGTCAGATGACTTCTCCGCAACCCAGCCCAAAGCAGCCTTGGCAGCATCAACATTACCGGCACTGTAGTACTGCTTTGCAACCAGAAGCCCGGCCTGCTGTGCATAAGTAGTTGATGCAAACCGTTCTTTCATGTCGGTGAAAACGCGGTCGATTTTTGCAGTATCAGCCGACTTTACAACGCGCTCCACTTCGTCGTACATGGCAGCCGCCTGCGTTGCCTGACTTCGCTGCCAATACTGGTAAAAATTCCAGCTGGCGAATGCCCCCAACACCAAAATCAAACACCAGGTGATGAGATTGCCATACTGTTTCCAAAAATGTTTGAGCTGGTCGAGTTGCTCTTGTTCTTCAAGATCTAGATGATTTGCCATGAAAGTTCTTTAATCAGTTGGGGACAGCGCTAAAGGTCTGTCCCACAAACATTTATGTACGCGATTGTAGGGTGGGCGCCCAGTCAGCTATGCCAGCAAGTGATTGAGTTACCTGCGCACCACTGCCATCACGCAGAGATTTGACGGTCACCTGATTCTTTGAAATCTCGTCCGCCCCAAAAATAAGTGCATGGCGAGCTCCGCTGCCATCGGCTCGTTTAAACTGCGATTTCATGCTGCCCATGCCGTCACCCGAACTGGTGTGCATTTGAACACTGACCCCTGCCGCCCTTAGCGTTTGAAGTGTCTGCAGTACCAAGGGCAAGGCAGAGACATCGGGCACGATCGCGTAAGCGTCCAGAGTCGGTTCAACGGCGCCCAAACCCTGTTCCTTAATGAGTTCCAGCACCCGATCCACACCGAGCGCCCATCCGACGGCAGGCGCGGGCTTGCCCCCCAATTGTTCGACCAGGTAGTCATATCGCCCACCAGCGCAAACCGTCCCCTGCGAACCAAGCCGATCCGTGGTGAATTCGAATACCGTAAGGTTATAGTAATCCATACCCCGAACCAGACGCGGATTGACGGTGTACGCAACCCCATTGGCATCCAGGATGGATTTCAATGTATTGAAATGCGCCAGCGATTCCTCCCCCAAATAATCGAGAGGCCTCGGGGCTGACTCAACCACCGCCTGCATCGCGGGATTCTTGGTGTCCAAAATTCGCAAGGGGTTGCTGTGCAGGCGCCGCTTCGCGTCTTCATCCAGCACATCCGCGTGCTGCTCAAAATGGGCAATCAAGGCTTGTCGGTGCTCTGCACGCTCGTGAGGTTGACCCAGGCTGTTGAGTTCGAGGCGAACGTCAGTCAAGCCCACATCCTTCCACAAAGCCACAGCCAGCAAAATCAGTTCAGCATCGACCTCTGCACCAGCGAATCCAAGCGCTTCGGCGCCGATCTGGTCAAACTGTCGATAGCGCCCGCGCTGAGGCCGCTCGTGACGGAACATCGGGCCCATGTAATACAGACGTTTGCCGCCGTCATACAACATGGAGTGCTCCACAACCGCCCGTACCACACCGGCCGTGGCTTCAGGACGCAGCGTCAGGGAGTCTCCATTCAGTCGGTCTTCAAAGGAATACATTTCCTTTTCGACAATATCCGTGACTTCACCCAACCCCCGGACGAACAAAGGTGTCCGTTCAACGATTGGCGTGCGAATGTTCCGGTAGGCATAGCGTGCCATCAACGAACGCACCCTGCTTTCAAGCCATTCAACAGCCGCGGAATCCGGGGGCAGGACATCGTTCATACCCTTGACGGCTGTCAGTTTCTCTGACTTTGTACCAATTACTTTTTCACTCATGAATTCACTCAAAACGCCTCGGCAGTCGCAGGAGTACCAAAACGTTTTTCAACATAGTTTTCGACAATTTTCTGAAACTCAAGCGCAATCGTGTTCCCGCGCAAGGTCAAACGTTTTTCACCATCAATGAAGACTGGGGCAGCTGGCGCCTCCCCGTTACCAGGCAGACTGATTCCAATATCAGCATGCTTGCTTTCACCAGGGCCATTCACAATACACCCCATCACCGCAACCTTCAGCTTTTCAACGCCTGGGTATTTCACGCGCCAGACTGGCATTTGTGCCCTCAAAAAATCTTCAATCTGTTTAGTGAGCTCCTGGAAAGTTGTACTGGTGGTACGACCACAACCGGGGCAGGCAGTGACACTGGGGACAAACGACCTAAGTTCCAGTGCCTGCAGGATCTCACAGGCAATCACAACTTCCTGGGTTCTGGTTTCACCTGGCTGAGGTGTCAGCGAAACGCGAATGGTGTCACCAATGCCCTCCTGCAACAAAATGGAAAGCGCTGTTGCCGAGGCAACGGCACCTTTGGTCCCCATACCCGCTTCGGTCAAACCCAAATGAAGCGGGTAGTCGCAGCGTCTTGCCAGCTCTCGATAGACAGAAACAAGATCCTGAACGCCACTGACTTTGCACGACAGGATGATCTGGTTTTCATTCATGCCCATCTCTACGGCACGGCGAGCAGACTCTAGGGCTGACGTAATCAGCGCTTCATACATGACCGGTTTAACATCCCAAGGCGTGGGGCGGCGACTGTTGTCATCCATCAAACTGGCCAGCAACTCCTGGTCCAGGCTTCCCCAGTTCACACCGATACGAACCGGCTTGTCCCATTGCATCGCCGCCTCGATCATCAGTCCAAACTGTTTGTCGTGCTTATCACCTTTCCCCACATTGCCAGGGTTGATCCGGTATTTAGATAAGGCTTGGGCACACGCCGGAAAATCAGTCAGCAGCCGGTGGCCGTTGTAATGGAAGTCGCCAATCAGTGGAACATCAATTCCCATTCGGTCCAGTTGCTCCCGAACGTGAGGCACGGCCTGCGCAGCCTCAGGTGTATTAACCGTCAGGCGCACCATTTCAGATCCTGCAAGTGCCAATTCCTTGACCTGGATCGCAGTGCCGATGACATCAACAGTGTCGGTATTGGTCATGGACTGAACACGCACTGGCGCATCACCACCCACGGTAACAACCCGGCCGCCCCAGACCACGCAGGCCTGACGGGACCGCCGCGCTTTGGGTGCAGCAGATTCAATCGGTAAAAAAGATTCCACTACTTCACCTCAAAACGAGCGACGTTATCTTTTGCAATGCGTGTCAGATCCAATGGCTTGCCACGCACTTGAACCTCTGTGGTATCGGCCCGCCCAACCACCACAGAAAGCGGCATGACGCCAGACGCGCCAACGATCTCGCCATCTGCCATGGTCTTGCGTACTTGAACTGCACCGCTGGCGTCGACTACCTCAATCCAGGACGATCTATGCGCTTTAAAGACGACCATACCGGTCGTTGCCCCCAAACTAGGCCCCATCACTGGAAGTCCCGGGTCTGCGGGACCTGGCAATGACGTGGAAGACGCAGCAGACGCCGGATTCATCGCCACCGGAATAGCCGAACTTGAAGGCGTCAAGCTTGGCAACTGGGTCGGTGCCGCGGCCTCCGTAGCGGCCGAATTTTCAGATGTCAGTGGCACTGGCGTGGGGAGCGGCGAAATCACAGCAGCACTATTAGACGCCGGGACACTGGCGACTTCGCTTCGTTGCGTGAAAGGAAAAAAAACAAGCAACACCACACCCACCAGAAGCACCAGAACAGCCAGGACATAAGGCTTGGAGAGCTGATTCCNAAACAAGAAGCCCGACCCATTTCCGGGTACNCGAAACGGCGTNTTGATTCCCGACTCATCTGTCGTCAAGCGCGGCGCAGTCGTGTGCGGNAACCTCTCCAATATCGGANCAGAATCAATTTTCAGGGTACGACAAACNCTGGCAGCAAGAGCGCGAACAAAAACGGTATCTGGCAACAAATCAAATCGGTCTGCTTCAAGCGCTTCCAGCTTTTTAACTGNGACTTTTAGCGAAACAGCCANGGCTGCTATGTGCAAACCTTCCGCTTCGCGCGCTTTTCGTAGCATTGCGCCACCGGATATCTGCGCAACTGGCTCCTGACTGGAAGCAATATCTTCAGAAGTAGGCAAAATATTCTCACTCATCGAAGGCATTCCTCTGATAGGCGCCAGCCTCACGTGACTGCGGGAAACGTTTCACCAACTGTGCGGCAAGCTGTAGCATGGCATCGTGATTTTCCATACGTCGCTCTACTTTGACCCCCAGCCAAAGAGACTCCACATTCGCCAGTTCACTGTTGTTTAAACGTCGCACATAGAACTGTGCACGAACAAAATCGCCGCGCTGGAACAGTAAAGTCGCCAGGTTGTAAGCCGTAATGGGGTTGCCCGCATCAAACTCATAAGACTTCAAAAGGCTGAGCTCAGCATCTCCTCGCAGTCCGGCCCTGACCTGACACAAGCCCTGCGCTCTGAACGTCTTGGCTCGCTCCCCATATTGCGGGTTTGAGAGTGCCTGAGTGAAAAGCTGCTGAGCCTCAGGGTATCTCGCCTGTTGACACAACATCCAGCCAAGGTTGTGCATGACGTTCGAATCTTGCGGACTGATGGCGAGCGCCCTTTTAAAACTTTCTTCTGCGATCCGGAAATCATTGAGGCGCATATAAATCAGGCCACGCAAACTGTAGGCGTCACCGTAAGTCGGATCCGCAGCAATGGACTGCTTGAGTTCATCCAGGGCGATCGTCGTTTGCCCCTGCTCAAAATAACCAACTGCCAGTTCAAGCCGAATACGAGCGCGCTTGCGTGCCTCCGGCTCATCCGAATCAGTCACCATTTCGACCCCGCTGCCACCCGACGCAGCCGATTTCGAAGCGCAACCGGAAATTCCTGTCAATCCAGCAACCAGCAAACAAGCACAGAACAGCCATCGCCTGATTTGAAACCATCCTGCCGCATTCATATTCATGCTTCAAGTCTCCTTGACTTCCTTGTTAAAGGCCGAAATTGGCTTCAACATGATCGTGCGCTGACGCGCGATTCGCTGGCTAATCCCGGTACGGTCGTTAACGTCACCCGCCAGCTGACCGCACGCAGCATCAATGTCATCGCCGCGCGTCTTGCGTATGGTCGTGACAATACCAGCATCACTCAAAATCTTGGCGAAAGCCTTGACTTGTTCTGGCGCAGATCGAATCAAACCAGATGCAGGAAAAGGGTTAAAGGGAATTAAATTGAACTTGCACCAAACACCACCCCTTGAATGCTGGCGGACCAAATTCACCAACTGATGTGCATGCTCCGCCTGGTCATTGACACCATCGAGCATGCAATATTCAAAAGTAATAAAGTCTCGCGGCGCGTAAGCCAAATAACGATTGCAGGCATCCATCAACTCGGCAATCGGATACTTTTTATTGAGCGGCACCAGGTTATCCCGCAAAGCGTCATCCGGTGCGTGCAAGGAAACTGCCAAAGCCACCGGACAATCTTGTGCAAGGCGATCCATCATAGGCACAACACCCGATGTAGAAACCGTCACACGCCGCCGCGACAAACCATATCCATGATCGTCGAGCATGACGCGTAATGCCGGCACCAATTCGGAATAGTTCTGCAGGGGCTCGCCCATACCCATCATCACTACATTCGAGATGACACGCTCATCACGATGCAAATGTTTTCTCAAAAAGTGCTCAGCGAACCACAGTTGGGCGACGATTTCACCAGTTTTCAGGTTTCGACTAAACCCCTGATGCCCCGTGGAACAAAAACGGCACCCCACCGCGCAACCCGCCTGCGATGAAATACAGAGAGTTCCTCGATCGTCCTCGGGAATAAAAACAGACTCAACAGCATCACCGCCACCGACGTCAAACAACCATTTGATCGTACCGTCTGCTGAAATGTGCTCTGAAATCACATCCAGCGCTTTCACATGCGCGACCACCTTGAGCTTCTCGCGCAAGGACTTTGCGAGATCGCTCATGTCATCAAAATTGGAAGCGCCTTTTTGATGAATCCATCGAAACAACTGAACAGCGCGGAAGCGCTTTTCGCCCAGCCGCTCACAAAAAGCAGCCAAACCCTCGAGGTCGTAATCGAGCAGATTGGCCGTCATTGCATCGGCGCGGCGCCGGGCCGCCCCAAGCGCGCAACACCCCCCTCGGGGGGCAGTAAAACGCAGTGGAGCGTGAGGGCCATATTTTATCGGGAATACACATTCATGCCGGGGAAGAAGAAGCCCACTTCCACTGCGGCAGCGTCAACGGCATCAGAACCATGAACCGCGTTCGCATCGATGCTGTCAGCAAAGTCAGCGCGAATAGTGCCAGGTGCTGCTTTTTTCGGATCGGTCGCGCCCATGAGGTCGCGATTTTTCAAAACGGCATTCTCACCTTCCAGCGCCTGAATCATGACGGGACCGGAGATCATGAAGTCAACAAGATCCTTGAAGAAAGGACGTTCTTTATGGACGGCGTAAAAAGCCTCCGCTTCTCCACGCGACAAACGAGCCATCTTGGCAGCGACCACTTTAAGACCTGCTGCCTCGAAACGTGCGTAAATTTGGCCAATTACATTTTTGGCAACCGCATCGGGCTTGATGATGGAGAGAGTACGTTCGATAGTCATGAGTTTTTCCTGAACTTGAGATTTTAATTTTTACCCACCGGGCAAAGCCTTGGATTTTAACCCGTACACCGCTACAAATGGCGTGTGATAGAAAATACCGCGTCGAGCATTACCTCAGCAACGCTCAATAACAAAACGGGCTTTAAAGTGAACGTTAGCGACCCCGTCCACCTCGACGTTGTCCACCACCTGAACCTCCGCCACGCTGCTGACCCTGATCCTGCCGCTGGCGGGTGAAACTATCGGCACCAATATAACCAAAAGCCGTCTTCATCGGATCCGGTTGGCTGGCACCACCTTGCCGATCTCCTGACTCTGCACGATTTTTCCGACCTTGACCTGAGTTGGCGCCGCCTGCTGCCGCATTGCGCTGGCCGCTTCCGGAACTGCGCGGTCCACTGCCTCGCACGCCTCGACGCTGATTTCGCGCCCCGGGCTCACGACCCGAAGCATCACGCCTTGAAGCATCCGCTCCACCTGGACCGGCCTCATCGCCCTGCTCCCTGGAACTTCGCGTCCCGGCTGCCTGCATCAATGACTTGATGTCGCCTTCGTCCAGTTCCATCCACGCACCGCGCTTGAGACCTCGCGGCAATACCATTGCGCCATACCGGATTCGGATCAATCGACTGACCGCATGGCCTACAGCCTCAAACATGCGGCGAACCTCCCGATTACGCCCCTCGGATATCGTGACACGGTACCAGCAGTTTGAGCCTTCACCCCCGCCCGCTTCAATCGAACCGAATTGGGCTATGCCGTCATCCAGCTTGACACCTTCAAGCAATTTTTGTTTCTCGTCCTTATTCAAGGCCCCGAGCACACGCACAGCGTATTCACGCTCCAGGCCGAACCGGGGGTGCATCAAATTGTTTGCCAACTCACCAGAACTGGTGAATAGCAGCAAACCCTCGGTGTTGAGATCCAGCCGCCCCACTGATTGCCACTTACCTTGAAACAACTTGGGAAGTCGGCGAAACACGGTTGGACGATTCTGTGGATCGTCGTGTGTCACGACCTCTCCAACGGGCTTGTGGTATGCGATGACCCGCGCCGGCGGCGCTTCAATCCGAAACCTGATTGGCTTGCCATTGACTTTGACGTGATCTCCAAACTGGACCCGTTGACCAATATGCGCTGGTTCATTATTGACCGTGATGCGGCCTTCCATGATCAACTGCTCCATCTCCAGCCGCGATCCCATACCAGCCTGCGCGAGGACTTTGTGCAACTTGGGCGTTTCAGCCATCGGCGCCAGTACCCGTTTGGCAGGAAGCAGGTCAACGCTTTCTTCATCCGCGTCGAATTGGCCAGACACCACGTCATCAAATCGATTTCCCGTATTGACGGGCTCCAGCATCTTTTCATCTGCAGGCTGAAGTCGTGACGCTGCTTGAGAATTTGAATCTTTCTCAGTGCCGGATTCCTCAATACCCGCGCTTTGCCCCTCCACTACCGGCTGATCCGGCTGATTAGAAAAATCCGCATTCATCTGGGCCGGAGTGTCGGCATTGTTTACGGTCATGGTTGAGTCCCCATCAAGAAAATTAAATCGCTGCCAGAACCGGCATCGCCAGTTGTGACCGTTTGTTCCGCCACGCGCCCGTCATTCACTGTCGGCGCGATAGCGGGTGAAATATCCAGTTCAACTTGGGAGGCCGGTTCGCTGGCGCTGAGCGCATCCATGCTGCTGGCCTGCTGCCCTGGCGTATCCAGCAGCGGCAACTGATCAAGCGATTCAAGACCCAAATCGTCCAAAAAATACTTGGTCGTTGCGAAAAGTGCCGGTCGTCCGATGGCTTCCCGGTGACCAATGACCTCAATCCAGCCTCTATCTTCCAGTTGTTTCAGAAGAAGGGAATTGACCGTCACACCCCGTATGTCCTCTATATCACCGCGGGTTACCGGTTGCCGGTATGCAATGATAGCCAGTGTTTCCAGCGTAGCACGGGTATAACGAGGTGGTTTTTCAGGGTGCAGTCGATCGAGAAACTCTCTCATTTCAGGTCGACTTTGAAAGCGCCAACCTGTGGCTACATTGACCAGCTCCACCCCACGTTGCGCCCAGTCCTGCTGGAGCTCCTGCAACAACACTTTGAGCGTGTCCAAGCCTAACCCGTCGTCAAACAACGCACGCATATCACGTACCTGCAAGGGTTGCTGCGAGCAAATCAAGGCGGTCTCTAGTACGCGCTTGGCATCCGCCGTATTCATGGTATTGCGGTTCCGGGAAAACACCTTCAAGGTGCAAAATCAGTAAGATTCATTGGGGCGCAGCAGGCAGATTGATGAATCCGCAGCGCTTACCCACGGCGGCCTGCCGGGGCACTAGTTTTTTAACTATCAGCTTTCATTGTAACTTAGGCCCCAAAGGCTCAAGGCCTGCTTCAAATCTTCGGGCAAAGTAGCCTGAAAAACCATAGGCTGGAAAGTCACAGGATGGATAAAAGCGAGACGGCATGCATGCAGAGCCTGTCGACGCATGCCGGCTGCAGCAGTGCCCCCATAAAGTTCATCGGCTACCAATGGATGCCCAATCGATGCCATATGGACGCGAATCTGATGGGTTCGACCCGTATGCAAAGTACAGCGAACCAGGCCCCCTGATCGCAGTTTTGAAGAAGTTCAATATCCGTTCTGGCCAGCTTCCCCGGATTTTTACTCATATCGACCACCGCCATTCGCAGTCGATTACGCGGATCCCGGCCAATAGGTGCATTGATTTCGCGAGTACCGGTACCGACCCACGGTCGATGGGCCAGCGCCACATACTGTCGACTAACTTCGCGNGCGGCGATCAATCGAATCAAAGCATCCATCACAGGGCGCGTCCGAGCTACNACCATCAANCCACTGGTATCTTTGTCCAGTCGATGAACAATCCCGGCGCGCGGGAGATTTATCACCTTCGCNTCATAGGCCAGCAAACCATTTAATAGNGTGCCACTCCAGTTACCGGGTGCNGGATGAACCACCAGNCCGGCTGGCTTGTTTATNACCATCAGATGATCATCCTCATACGCAATCTCCAGCGCCATGACTTCCGGCTTGAACGCCTGGCTTTGGGGCGTCGGTCGTAATTCAATGATCCCAGCATCCGCAGCCTTGACGCGAGTCGACGGTTTGCGGATCACTGCCCCATTGATCGTGACACCCTCTAAATCAATCAATTGCTGTAAATAACTACGCGAAAATTCCGGAACCAACTCAACCAGGGCACGGTCAAGACGCAGGCCATGCTGGGCCTCGCCGAAAACGAGATGGCGTAACTCGACGTCCGGCCCGGTGTCTACCCGGTCTTCCATATCTTCGCTATCAAGCACGCTCGATATAATCAATTCGGTATTTTTCAAGAAAGTTATCCCTCATGCTTCAAGCCAAATTATCGGTTGTCTGCGCCTGGTCGCTGGCAGGTACAGCGTTGCTGCTGGCAGGGTGTTCGTCCATCCAGGAGGACAAGACGGCGGCATGGAGTCCCAACAAGATCTACGCCGAAGCCAAAGATGAGTTGAATTCAGGTGCGTACGACAAGGCCGTAGGGCTTTTTGAAAAACTGGAAGGTCGCGCCGCCGGAACGCCTTTGGCGCAACAGGCCCAACTTGACAAGGCATACGCTCAGTACAAGTCTGGGGAGACGGCGCAAGCCCTTGCCACTCTCGAACGATTCATGAAGTTGCATCCCGCCAGTCCGGCGCTTGATTACGCTTTGTACCTCAAGGGGATCATTAACTTCAATGACGACTTGGGCATGTTCTCCGCTATTACCCGCCAGGATCTGGCGGAACGGGATCAGAAGGCAGCCAAAGAATCTTTTGAATCCTTCAAGGAGNTGGTTACCCGATTCCCGGATTCCCGTTATGCACCCGACGCCAACCTGCGCATGACCTACATTGTCAACTCATTGGCCCAGTACGAGGTGCATGTTGCGCGATATTACTTTGCCCGGGGCGCCTATGTGGCGGCGATCAACAGGGCTCAAACCGTCGTATCCGACTACCAAGGCATGCCAGCCCTTGAAGAGGCTCTGTTCATCATCGTCAAGTCATATGACGCATTGGGTATGACGCAGCTGCGAGACGATGCAAAACGGGTGCTTGAAAAGAACTATCCTCAGACTGAGTACCTGACCCGTGGATTCAAACCCAACTCGGATCCGTGGTGGAAGGTCTGGTAAGCGCATTGAGCGCCTCAATCAACTCATCTTCCGAGCTGATTTTTCGCATGGGCGGTAATGCCGCCAGCAGGCGGCGGCCGTAGCCCATGAGGGCCAATCGTGTATCACATACAACCAGAACCCCGCGATCAGATTCGCGTCGAATCAGTCGTCCAGCCCCTTGTTTGAGGGCTATAGCAGCTTCGGGAATGAAGTAGCTATTGAATACGCTGCGTCCAGCAGCCTCCAGACGCTTGGAACGAGCCTCCACCAAGGGGTCGTTTGGCGGCGGAAAAGGGAGCTTGTCAATGATCAGCAGCTGTAACGCGTCTCCGGGCACATCGACTCCTTCCCAAAAAGATGCTGATGCAACCAAAATACATCCGGCTCCGCCGCCCTGGTCGCCCTGACGAAATCGTTCCATCAGCTCGCGTTTGGGTTGCTGTCCCTGCACCAGAATTTCCAGGGCCTTTGAGCCAGTGAAATGTCGCTGCAATGCCTCGCTAACGGCATGCAAGGCTCGCAGAGTCGTCGTCAAAACCAGAGTGCGCCCTCCAATCACAGGTGCAACCTTGGCAACAAACTCCGCCACTTGTGCGCTGTGGGATGGATCGTTTGGCTTCGGCAGGTGCTGCGGCACGTACACGGCAGCTTGCCTGGCATAGTCAAACGGACTACCCACTTTCAGAATTTCAGCATCACCGAGACCACAGGGTTCGGTAAACCAACTTAGCCGGGAGTCACCGCCCAGGGTCGCAGAAGTAAAGATCCAGGACCGCAGCACCCCATCCTCTTGCGTCGGCTTGATGAGCCGCGTCCGGACTGTGTCCGCAATATCAAGCGGCGACTCCACCAGTCTCAGCTGCGTTCCAACATCAAGCCAGCGCACCGAATCAAGCTCACAGGAGCCCGAAAAAAATTCAAGCCGTTCGATAAATACACTGACTCGTTCGCCCAAACGTACAAGATCCGGAGCAATTTCACTAACCGAATTCAGTGCCAGCATGGCCCGTGTACACGCCGCATGAAGATCGTCCAGTGCAAGCGTCCAGTCAGAAGCATTTACCTGCTCCGGCGTGACCCCCACCCAACCCAGCTTGACGCCTGGAGAGGTCTTGCCCACGACCATACGCAAATCACGCGCGGCGTGCTCGGTATCCGACGCTAATTTCTGCCAATCAACCAGTCCGCGCGCATGCAGCAGACCTTGAATGAGCATATCGCGTGCAAAGTCCAAAAGTTGCCCGGTGGTCAATTGCTTGCCCAGAAACTGCACGCCCGTTTCATTGAGTTGGTGCGCTTCATCAAAGATGACCGTCCGCACAGACGGGAGCAACTCGGCCATACCCGATTCGCGAACCGCCAAATCTGCAAAAAACAAATGATGGTTGATGACGACAACATCTGCCGCCAGCGCTTCCCGCCGGGCCTGGTTAACATGACAGCCGCGGAACTGGGGGCACTGCGACCCCAGACAATTGTCCCGTGAAGACGTGACAACGGAAATCACAGGTGAGCGTTCATCAAGGCCAGGCAGCTCTGCAAGGTCGCCGGTACGGGTGACCTGCGCCCACAATTCTATTTTGGCCAAAGTTCGAACAGCCACGCCATCAGGAATATTAGAGTTTTGTCGGGCTATCCCCAGACGATGCAGGCACAAATAACTGCCACGACCTTTGAGCAAGGCAGTGCGTACCGGCAAACCCAAGACCTTGATCAGACGCGGAAGGTCACGCCCAAACAACTGGTCCTGCAATGTTTTGGTGGCGGTAGAAAGCAGTACACGCGAACCACTTAACAACGCCGGGACAAGATACGAAAAAGTCTTGCCAATGCCAGTACCCGCCTCGACGACAAGCACCCCGCCCTCGTCGAGAGTACGTGCAATTGCCATTGCCATGTCAGTTTGCCCATCCCTGGGCGTGAACTCTTCAACCGAACGCGACAACAAGCCGTCCGGCGCGAACGTCTCGCGAACAAGGTCTTGCAAACTCATTCGTCAGGCAGGCTGATCAGGCGTCAATAGCCGCTCAATTCGCACGATCTCGTCACGCAAACCCAGTCGCCTTTTCTTCAACCGCCGCATCAAAAGCTCATCCAGCGGGCTTTCACCGCTTGCACGGTCTACCATGGCGTCAAGATCACCATGCTCAATGCGCAGCTCGATCAGCCGACGTTCGGGAGAATGCAGGTTGGCGTACAAAATTTCAGCAAGGGAAAACACCCGAATCGATCGAGCTGGGTTGAATCATAAGTGGCTCGATAATACGACTTTCAAACGCATTTATCGGGGTCTTCTTTTTTTAGCTGTTCAACATGTCCAAAGGCTACCGACTCACCGCATCGACCGGCATTCACAAGGGTGACCGTGACTACCAACAAGATCAGGTGATTTTGCTGAGCCACTCGCGCGTCAGTGGATGCGTGCTGGCCGTGCTGGCAGACGGCATGGGTGGGCGTAGTGGCGGACGCAAAGCCTCCGATCAGGTCATGATGACCGCCAGGCAGCTGTTTGAGCGCTACTCCCCCGAGACCGATGACGCAGCGGCGACACTGATGCAACTGGTACAGGAGGCTCACACGGTCATCAAATTGACCGCTATTTCTTCAGAAGAAGAGCCCCACAGTACAGTGGCGGCATTTTTGATCAATTCTGGCGGTGATTGTTACTGGGCACACGCAGGTGACTCACGTATTTACCACTATCACGGCAGCAAGTTTATCAAGCGCACCATAGATCATTCCTACGTTCAGACGCTGGTCGACCGGGGGAGATCACCGAGGCGCAAGCAAACTCTCATCCGCAGTCTAATATCCTCATGGGGTGCCTGGGAACGGAAAGCGCCCCACCGGTGGATATTCACTTCATCCCCCAACTGCGCGCTGGCGACGTTCTGATGGCCTGCAGCGATGGTGTCTGGCACTACTTCAATACCACTGAAATCGGATCCATTCTCGCCAATCTGTCAGCACGGGAAGCAACCGAGTTTTTGATAGAAAAAGCCAGATCCCGCAGTCATGGCGGCGGAGATAACCTATCCTTGGTGGTGGTCAAACTGGAGCCTCTGGGGTCGTAATTTTCGGCCCCCACCCTGCACAAGGCAGGCAGACAGCTTGAGTGAACTGGCGTCAGGGGGCTTCTGGCAACGGTTTTGAGGAGGTTCCGGCTTTCTCTTTATTGATTTTTTCCCGACTGGCGCGGTGCTCCTGCGCTTCTCTAAGTTTGTCGTTGTACTGCTGCTGTTCTTTGGCCGCATCGTCCGCTGTGCGCCCCTGCTCGATCGGCTTTGTTGCGCTTGAAGCTGCTGGCTGGCCGGACTTTGCCTTCCCGGAAGCCGCGGCCTTCTCTGCTGCACGGTCCTCCCGCTCTTGTTGAGCCTCTCGGGCTTCAAGGCGTCGCGCAGCTTCTTCCTCCAACCGCTGGGCTGAAGAATTTTCCTTGATCCGCTCAATCTGCTCCAGCGCCTTTTGTTTGCGCTCAGCGTCATTGAGTGCAACCTCCTGCCGGCGAAGCTTATCAAGCGCTTCACGCCGGCGCACGCGAACTTGCCCGAGGCAATTCGTTACGGCAAACTTCGCATAGCACGCCGCCTCTTCTTTCACATTAAGAGACTCTTCACGCGTCCGTTCTGCCTGAATACGGCTACGCTCGCCCTCGATATCCAGTGGCTGCGGGGGTCCCGCGCCGGTGTCTGTTGGCTGTGAAAAGGCGGGAGCCACGATGAGGAACAACACAAAAAAAGAAAACAATCTCTTCATGTCAAACGGGTGTCTACGACACGACGCTCCAAAGCCAAAAATTCACTGGATTGCATTTCATTCAAACGGGAGACCGTTCGGGGAAACTCATGGGCCATAGGACCTTCGGTGTACAAGCCTTCGGGCGGCACTGCCGCCGACATGATCAACTTGACACGTCGGTCATAAAGCACATCCACCAACCAGGTAAAACGGCGTGCTTCAGACGCCATGCGCACTGGCATATGGGGTACATCACTCAACAAAACCGTATGGAATTGTGACGCAATTTCCAGATAATCGTTTTGGGAGCGTGGCCCACCACAAAGTGTCTTGAAGTCAAACCATACCAGGCCACCGGCCTTGCGGCGAGCATGAATCTGGCGGGCCTCAATATGCAACACCGGATCTTCATCCTGCGTCTCAGCCAAGCGGTCAAATGCGTCACGCATCGCCGCATCGGCCACCGGACCGAGCGGTACGTGGTAGAGCTTGAGTTGCTCCAGCATGCGGCGGCGGTAGTCTGTNCCGTTGTCCACATTGATGACTTCAAGCTTTTCGTTCAGCAAGGCAATTGCGGGAAGAATTCGGTCGCGGTGCAAGCCGTTGGGATACAGATCATTCGGTTTGAAGTTGGAGGTAGTGACAAAGCCCACGCCGTTGTCGAACAATGCCGCCAACAAGCGATGAAGAATCATGGCGTCGGTGATGTCGGCGACATGAAACTCGTCAAAACAAATCAACCGGTATTTTTTGGCAATGCGTTTGGCCAGTTCATCGAGTGGATTGACCGTCCCCTGCAGACCAGCCAACTCGCGGTGAACTTCACGCATGAACTCATGAAAGTGAAGCCGGGTTTTGCGCTTCAGCGGAACCGCGCCAAAAAAGCAATCCATTAAAAAGCTCTTGCCCCGCCCCACCCCGCCATACATGTAAACGCCGCGCGGAATGTCGGGACGGTGGATCAGCTTCTTGAGGGCGTTGGAGCGTTTTTCCTTGAAAGTCGACCACTCATGGGCGCAACGTTCCAGGGCTTCAACAGCACGCAGTTGTGCAGGATCAGCGGTGTAGCCACGGGCTATGAGTTCGGCTTGATAAGCTTGTTTGACGCTCACGGACATGACCCTGAATTGCTATGATTTAAATAGCTGCCTGCGCACAGTAGACGGGGGCAGACAGCCATTTTTATATAAAACAAAATCAGAAATTCAGCGTGCGTTTGTCCACCGCCAACGCGGCTTCCTTGGTCGACTCACTCAAGGACGGATGCGCATGGCAAATACGGGCAATATCTTCGCTGCTGGCCCTGAACTCCATGGCCACCACACACTCGGCAATCAATTCGCTGGCCATGGGGCCAACGATGTGTACACCGAGAATTTCGTCCGTTGCCGCATCAGCCAGCATTTTGACCATACCGGTCGTATCGCCGAGCGCACGAGCGCGCCCATTCGCCAGGAACGGGAATGTGCCTGCCTTGTAGGCACGACCAGCGGCTTTGAGCTGCTGCTCGGTCTGCCCGACCCAGGAAATTTCGGGGCTGGTGTAAATCACATACGGGAGGGTGTTGAAATTGACATGGCCATGTTGACCCGCCATGCGCTCAGCCACCGCCACACCTTCTTCCTCGGCCTTGTGCGCCAGCATCGGACCGCGCACCACGTCACCGACCGCCCAGACACCGGGCAAGCTGGTGCGGCATTGATCGTCTACCACAATCGCGCCACGCTCGTCGAGCTTCAGCCCCACAGCTTCGGCATTCAGGCCGATCGTGTTCGGTTCACGGCCAATCGACACGATCAGCTTGTCCACTTCCAGCGTCTGGGCTTCGCCCTTGGCGTTGGTCCAGGCTACGCTGACGCTTTTCTTGCTCTTTTTGATCTCGCCGACTTTGACGCCAAGTTCAAGTTTGAGCCCTTGTTTGACGAATATCTTTTGTGCTTCCTTGGCGATCTGTTCATCCACCGCGCCCAAAAACGTGGGCAAGCCTTCCAGAATGGTGACGTCCGAACCCAGACGACGCCAGACCGACCCCATCTCAAGCCCGATGACGCCGGAGCCAATCAGGCCCAGTTTTTTCGGCACAGTCCCCATACGCAGCGCGCCGTCGTTGGAGAGGATCAGTTCCTCATCGAACGGCGTGCCAGGCAACGCCCGGGCATTGGAGCCGGTGGCCACAATGATTTGTTTGCCGACCAGGATTTCTTCGGCCGAACCCGCCACCTTGAGCTCGTAGCCGCCATCGACCACTTTCACAAAGGAACCCCGACCGTGGAAAAAACTGACCTTGTTCTTCTTGAGCAGGTACTGGATACCATCGTTGTTCTGCTTGACCACGGTGTCCTTGCGGGCCACCATTTTGGCCACGTCCATGCTCACACCGGACACTGAGATGCCATGATCAGCAAAGTGATGGTTGGCATGGTCAAAGTACTCTGACGACTGCAGCAGCGCCTTGCTCGGAATGCAACCCACGTTGGTGCAGGTGCCACCCAGAGCCGGGCCGCCCTTGCTGTTTTTCCATTCGTCGATACAGGCAACGTTCATACCCAGTTGGGCTGCACGAATGGCCGCGATATAGCCGCCAGGACCACCGCCGATGACGATCACGTCGAATTGTTTGCTCATGAGAATTCCAGTCAATCAGTTAAAGAAAAACCCACCAATGGGAAGGACCGGCAGTCCGGCCACATGGATGGGTCTGTCAGGCGTTTGTTAGATGTCGAACAACAGGCGAGCCGGGTCTTCCAGCGCTTCCTTCATCGCCACCAGACCGAGCACGGCTTCGCGGCCGTCAATGATGCGGTGGTCATAGCTCATGGCGAGGTAGTTGATGGGTTGCACCACCACTTGCCCGTTGACCACCATGGCGCGGTCTTTGGTGGCATGAACCCCCAAAATAGCCGACTGTGGCGGGTTGATGATGGGCGTCGACAACATGGAGCCGAACGTGCCACCATTGCTGATGGAAAACGTGCCACCGGTCATTTCTTCCATGCTCATCTTGCCGTCCCGAGCCTTGGCACCGTACTCGGCGATTTTCTTCTCGATTTCGGCAAAGCTCATCTGGTCCGCATTGCGCAGAATCGGCACCACCAGGCCGCGCGGGGAACCCACCGCAATGCCGATGTCAAAGTAGCCGTGATAAACAATATCGTTACCGTCAACCGAGGCGTTGAGCATCGGAAACTTCTTGAGGGCGTGAACTGCGGCCTTGACAAAGAAGCTCATGAAGCCAATCTTGATGCCATGCTCTTTTTCGAACCTATCCTGGAAGCGCTTGCGCATTTCTATCACGGGTCCCATGTTGACTTCATTGAAGGTGGTCAAAATGGCGTTGGTGGACTGCGACTGCAACAGACGCTCGGCCACTCGGGCACGCAGACGGCTCATTGGCACGCGCTGCTCGGGGCGTTCACCCAAGGAGACAACAGGCACTGCAACTTGAGGCAACGAAGCGACTGCAGCCTTTGCAGGCATTGGGGCAACAGCTGCGACTTTAGGAGCAGAACCGGCGGCCACAGCACCCAGTACATCGCCCTTGGTCACGCGACCATCTTTACCCGTACCGGCAACGGAACCGGCAGCGAGCTGGTTGTCTGCCATCAATTTGGCAGCCGCAGGCATGGCCACACCGGCCATAGAATTACCGGCAGCAGCAGGTGCAACCACCGCGCTTGCCACGGCCGCAGGGGCAGCAGCAGCGGAGGCCACCGCGCCAGCTTTGCCTTCGGTATCAATGCGGGCGATCAACTGCTCGGCCGCCACCGTGGCGCCATCAGCAACAAGCAATTCAACCAATACACCCGCTGCAGGTGCGGGAACTTCCATCACGACCTTGTCTGTTTCGACTTCGATCAGGATTTCGTCGATCGCAATCGCGTCACCGACCTTTTTCTTCCACTGCAGCAATGTGGCTTCTGCCACGGATTCCGACAACTGGGGAACTTTCACTTCTACGATAGCCATATCAATTCTTTCGGTAGGTATTTCTGGGGGTTTACAGGGCAGACCTTCATCTATCTGCCCCTAACGGGTGAACAGTGTCTTATTTGTTCAGAACAAAACCTTTGAGCTTGCTAAACGCGCCTTCAACCAGCGCTTTTTGCTGCTCTTGGTGCAGGTGCGAGTAACCCACTGCAGGCGAGGCAGAAGCAGCACGACCCGAGTAGCCCAGTTTTTGCCCGTCGACCATGTTCTCAAAGATGTAATGCTGCACGAAGAACCAGGCACCCTGGTTTTGTGGCTCATCCTGACACCACACGAGTTCAGTCGCATTGGGGTATTTTTTGAGCTCGGTGGCAAATGCTTTATGCGGGAAAGGGTAAAGCTGCTCGATACGCAGGATCGCCACATCATCAGCACCTTTTTCCTCGCGCTTTTTCATCAAGTCGTAATAGACTTTGCCAGAGCAAGCCACTATGCGCTTAACCTTGTCTGCCTTGAGCACCTTGCTCTCAGGAATTACGGTCTGGAAGCTGCCTTTGGTGAACTCAGACAACGGAGACGCTGCATCCTTGTTACGCAACAGCGACTTGGG
>JGI24143J45723_1000187_pt1 | contig 33148 bp, 33 predicted proteins | sample BarGraIncu00432A_FD_45723 | JGI IMG/M metagenome (IMG submission 45723) | reverse complement strand
CGGCGGGCTGCCGGTGGGCTGCAGCGGAAAAGGCGCGTTATTATTATCCGGCGGAATCGACAGCCCGGTGGCCGGTTATATGATGGCCAAACGAGGCGTTGAGGTGATTGCGGTTTATTTCCACAGCTTCCCGTTTACCAGTGATCGGGCTAAACAAAAAGTAATTGATTTGGCTAAGATCATGAGCCAGTATTGCGGCCGGATTAAATTATATGTAGTGCCCTTTACCGAGGTCCAAACCAAAATTGTGGAGATGTGCCCGGACCGACAGACGACGATTATTATAAGACGGTACATGATGCGCATCGCCGAAATGATTGCTGAAAGAGAAGGGGCAAAAGCTCTTATAACCGGAGAAAGTTTAGGACAGGTGGCAAGCCAGACCATGGAAGGGCTTGGCGCCACGAATACCGTAGCCAATCTTCCGGTTTTCAGACCGCTCATTGGTTTTGATAAATCGGATATTGTTAAAATTGCTCAAGAAATTGGTACCTTTGAAACATCGATTTTGCCATATGAGGATTGCTGCACGATTTTTGTCCCCAAACATCCGGAAACAAAACCAAAGATTTCCGAAATGATTCGTTCAGAGGAAGCCATCGTTGAAATGATGGTGGACATGATGGCCACGGCGGTGGAAAACTCTGAGATTATTAAACTGTAGGGGCGATCCTCAAGCATTACACTGTAGGGGCGATTCCTGATCGCCCGGAACGTAAGTTTTAAAACGAACGTCTTCGGGCGATTGGGAATCGCCCCTACGAACCAAAATTAACTTTAGTATCTTTAAAACAGTCTTAACCAGGCAATCATTGCCTGGTTTTTGTGTTATAATGAAGCATTCTATTGATAAAGGAAAAAGTGATGACAGATAATAAAAATAATGGCATTCGCCAAAGTTATATGAATGAACTCAATGATCTAATTGGGTATGAAATGGAAAACCAGGTGCTTCTGGATGAATATGTTCTTGAAATCATGAGGCGTTTAACCCTGATAATCAAAAGAGAAATATTGATTGCAACCAATGAAAAAAATCGTGTTCAGTGGGTTAATGTGGGTGATGCGGCAACGGTTAGCATTGGTAATGAAGACATGGAGTACCATATAAAATCGCTGAATAAATATCGGGTGATTCATACGCATCCCGGTGGGAATCCACGGTTATCGGCTGAGGATTTCTCAGCAGCAAAGAAACAGAGCCTTCAGTGCATTGTTGCAATTGGCGTAGATGAAGTTGTGCCGCTTGGCTTTAGTATTGGGGTGCCGGTTATTGAGGAAGAGACCATGGAGTATGGACAGGGTCTTTTTAAAAGTCTCAAAGAACTCAATGCTTTTCCCCTGGAGCATTATATTCTTCAAGCCAATCGGTTTATTAAAAATAATCCGGACAATCGATTTGATGTGGAGGATGATGAAGAGAGAGCGCTTCTGATTGGATTGGATCTGCCGGGAAATAAAGGCGTCGATCTTAAAGATTCCATGGAAGAGCTGGTTCAATTGGTTAAAACAGCGGATGGTGTGGTTGTTGAACAGGTATGCCAGACAAGGAGTCAGATCGATTCTACATTTTACGTGGGCAAAGGAAAACTTCAAGAGCTGATTAAAGTGATTCAAAACAACGATATCAATTTGATTGTTGCCAATGACGAGCTTAATTCCAAACAGATTGCTAATATTGAAGCGGCTACAGGAACGAAAACGGTCGATCGAACGACGATTATTTTGGATATCTTTGCCCGACATGCCATCACCCGGGAAGGAAAGCTGCAAGTTGAACTGGCGCAGCAAAAGTATCGAATGAGTCATCTTAAAGGCTTGGGGATTGTCATGTCCCGGACCGGTGCCGGCATCGGAACCCGGGGTCCCGGCGAAAAAAAATTGGAGACGGATCGTCGCCATATCCGGAAACAGATTGATGAACTGGAAGCAAGGAATGAACGGATTAATAAAAGCAATCTGCTGAATGCGCTGCAGCGTAAAAAAAACAAGGTAAAAACCGTGAGTCTGATCGGCTATACCAACTCTGGTAAAAGCACGTTGTTCAACCGCTTAACCCAAAGTGAAGCGATAACCAGGGATGGCTTATTCATCACCCTGGATTCAACCCTTCGCAAGGTGGATCCGGAATACGGCGATTATCTGGTTTCGGATACGGTTGGCTTTATTGAAAAGCTGCCCCATGATTTAATTACCGCATTTAAAACCACGTTAAAGGAAGTTGAAATGGCTGATTTGCTTCTTCACGTGGTGGATGTCTCCAATCATAATTATGAGGCTCAAATTCAGGTGGTTGATCAGGTGTTGGCTGATATTGGCGTGGGGCATAAAAAAGTAATGATGATTTATAATAAGATTGACAATCTTTCTCAGGCGGAACAGGAAGCCTTCTTATTAAAAAACCAGGCCGCCGAGGATGAGCTGAAACTTTATATTTCAGCTAAACAGGGTTTGGGGATTGATGTGTTGTTTGAAGCTGTTAGTACCGTTCTAATCGGTGAAAAACGTGAAATGAAACTGCTGATTCCTTATGATGACAATAAGTCCCTGGCCCTTCTTCATGAAATGAAGGTGGTGTTGGATATTGATTATCAGGGAGAAGGCAATTTGGTAACCATTGAAATGACGGATGGATTTCCCATCCATGTTTTTGAGAAGTACAAGGTGTCAGAGGTGTAGAACATGGAGGATTACAAAACCGTATTAATTTCAGATGAGACCGAACTAGAGATAAAAAAGTCCCGTTTTATCAATATGGTGTTTCATATTGAAAATGAAGAATCGGTGGAATCGATTCTGACGCAAATAAGAAAGAAGCATTACAAGGCCACGCATGTCTGTTGGGCCTATGTCCTTAACACCAACCCGAAGCGCCAAAAGTCCAGTGATGATGGGGAACCTCCTGGAACGGCGGGAAAACCGATTTTAGACATCATCAATCATCGGGAACTAAAGGATGTTTTAGTGGTGGTGGTCCGCTATTTCGGTGGCATCAAACTGGGTGCCGGTGGGTTGATTCGTGCTTATGGGGGTGGCGCCGGCGATGTTTTAAATCATTGCGGCATTATCAAGAAACAGTATTCAGACCAGGTGAGGATTGTGATTCATTACCCGGCCTATGGCAGTTTAAGCAATGACCTGTTGGAAAAAGAAATCATTCCGGTCAGTGAGGATTTTGGCGAAAAGGTGACCTTAGATTTTCATGTTGCCGTTGCTGAAACAAAGGAATTTCTGGCCTGGGTTGAGGATCAGACCAACGGAAATGTTCAGGTGATCATGGGGGAACCAGCCTATGTGGATGTACTGGAGATCGTTATATAAATAACAATTGGTGCAACCTCTTTACAATAAATGCAACTTTGTGTATAATAAGCAACTAGAATGATAAAAAGTCCTAAATTTGTATGGATACAATAATGTATTTTAATTTAAGACACCGAAGAGAAAATATCGAAGGGTTACTTTCGATATTTTTTCTTTTGCTTAAAAGTGATAAATTTTTGTTTTGAATGGAGATATGGTGGAATAAATAAGAAATAGCGGTGACTTACTAAAGGTTTGTTGGTTATAATATCAAAGCTGTTATAATCGACAACCGAGATAGAGAGGAAACAACCTATGGCGAAAAACAACCGAACAGCATTTTTGTTAAAACTGATCTTCCTGGTTTATTTGGGATGCTTATTTATGATGACCTTGTTACCGGATGCAAGTAACATAACATATGAAACAACTTTTAATCTCATTCCGTTTACAAGTATTGACAATTTCTTTTTTGACATAATGAAGAACGGGATTATAAACTGGGTATTCCTGGCGACAAAGCCGACGGATTTTCAGGATATTATTATGTATACTTTTACAGATTCTTTTAAAAATTTATTGGGAAATGTTTTACTGTTTGTTCCTTTTGGACTGCTATATCCATTGTCCAGAAAAAAGCGGGTGAAGATTTTTGAAGCTTTTGCGCTGATTTTAGGGACCACCTGTTCCATTGAAATCCTGCAATATTTATTTCTGACCAGTCGTCGGGCGGATATTGATGATGTGATTCTTAATCTGATTGGTGGCTTGATTGGTTATGGTATTTACAAATGGATTGAATAGAGATCCAGTCCGTTAGGAGGAAGAATGGCTAAGAAAAAAAGTATTTTTGTTTGTCAGAATTGTGGTTATGATTCCCCCAAATGGATGGGAAAATGTCCGGAATGCAACCAATGGAATACCATGGTTGAAGAGCTTGACCTTTCAAAGATGACCGGAAAGGAAAACACAAGAGAACGGGGGGTGTATTCCAAACCCAAATCTTTAGCAGAAATCACTTATTCAGGAGATACGCGGTATCCTACTCAAAATGAGGAATTTGATCGGGTTCTCGGCGGCGGTATTGTTCCCGGGGGGATGATTCTGCTGGGGGGAGATCCGGGAATCGGAAAATCTACATTGCTTTTGCAAACAACAGAAGCCCTGGGAAATCAGGGCTATAAGATTTTATATATTTCAGGAGAAGAGTCGGAACAACAATTAAAAATGCGTGGAGAACGTATGAATGTGAAATCGGAGAATATCTTTTTCCTTTCAGAAATTAATATTCCTTATCTATTGACTATTATTCTGGAAGAGCGGCCGGACATTGTGATTATCGATTCCATTCAGACCATGTACAGTCCGGACATTTCTTCGGCACCCGGCAGTGTCAGCCAGATCAGGGAGAACACCGGAGCGCTGATGCAGCTGGCGAAGAAGGACAATATTTCGATGATTCTGGTGGGACATGTCACCAAGGAAGGAAACATTGCCGGACCTCGGGTTTTAGAACATATGGTGGATACGGTGCTTTATTTTGAGGGGGAGAAATACCACACGTATCGGATCCTCCGAGGCGAAAAAAATCGCTTTGGCTCCACCAATGAGATCGGTATTTTTGAAATGACTGAAAGCGGGCTTCAGGCGGTGGTGAACCCTTCAGAAATGATGCTGGACAGTCGCCCCGAGAATACCTGCGGTTCAGTGGTCGTGCCTTGTATGGAGGGCAGCCGGCCCTTGCTCATTGAGCTTCAGGGACTTGTTTCCCCATGCGGATTTGGAAATCCCCGCCGGATGTCTACGGGAATGGACTGCAACCGCATGGTTTTGCTGATGGCGATTATGGAAAAACGGCTGGGTATTCAGATGCAGTCGGTGGATGCCTACATCAACGTCGTTGGCGGCATAAAAATTGATGAGCCGGCCCTGGATCTCGGCGTCATTGCGGTGCTTTATTCCAGTCTGAGAAATTTTCAAATACCGGCGGATTTAATGATTCTGGGCGAGGTCGGCCTGACCGGTGAGGTTAGAAATATTCAGAACATGGAGAAGCGGTTGATTGAGGGCCAAAAGCTGGGCTTTAAGCGATGTATTATTCCCAAGGGCAATCAAAAGGGATTGAATTTTCATGAGATGAAAATTTTCCCGGTGGATAATATCCGATCGGCTCTGGATAGTTTGCTTTAAAAAGAGATGTGGGATGGCCTATCATTTGCCAACAAAAATTTATCCTTTGATTTCAAGCGGCAATCGTGTATAATGGAATTGTCCCAAAGTGATCGTCACATACTTTATTTTTGAACCTACATCATTTTAGAGGGAGTCTGATTGTTCGCTATCGGATGTCGGGCCGCATAATATCAGCGGAAGGCAAAAGCTAGAGACAAGACACCCACCTGGCCTAGGCTAGGGCGTCAAAAATAGAGGACATCACAATGGGACAAGCACCTAAGGGTGCTTTTTTTGTTGAATTATTTTTTTGTTTTGGTACAATAGATAAGATATGCAATAATTGAGATGAGATAGAAACAAGAATTTGAAGGAGCGCTAATGTACGAATATATAATTGGAAGCTTGGAGGAACAGGCGCTGGATTATGTGGTCATTGATTTGAATCACATGGGATATAAAATAAAAGTATCCGCCAATACACTGAATGAGCTGCCTTGTCTGCATTCGGAGGTGAAGCTTTTTCTTCATCAGGTTGTTAAAGAGGATGAAATGGCTCTTTATGGTTTTGTAACAACGGATGAACGGGAAATATTCCGGACCATGATCGGTATTTCAGGTATCGGGCCGAAGGCAGCAACCGGACTTTTATCCCAGTTCAGCAGTAATGAGCTGATCAGTCATATTATAAATAATGATCCTAAAGCGATTTCTAAAGCTCCGGGAATTGGCTTAAAAACAGCCAGTCGAATTATTTTGGAGCTGAAGGATCGGTATAAAGATTTTGCTGGAGTGGATTTTAAGGCAGTCAATCCTCATGAATTAAATGATACCGCAACCCAGGCGATAAACGGACTGGTGGGATTGGGGTATAGTATTTCCGAAGCTTCGGAAATGGTGTCGAGAGCTTATGTTCCAGATTGCAGTCTTGAAGATTTAATTAAGAGTGCACTCCGGTCCACTAATCCGTTGAAGGGACGGTAATAAATGAAAGAACGTATCATTACATCTGATTTGATTGAATTAGATGTAGAAATTGAAAAAAATTTAAGACCCCAGGGCATGGATGAATACATTGGACAGGAACGCGTTAAAAAGCAGATGGGTATTTTTATTAAAGCGGCTCAAAAAAGGAAAGAAAGTCTGGATCATGTGTTGCTTTACGGGCCGCCTGGTCTTGGAAAAACAACGCTTGCCAATATTATTGCCAGAGAGATGGGGGTGGGAATTAAAACGACCTCCGGGCCGGCCATTGAAAAGGCTGGGGACTTAGCGGCTATTCTGACCAGTTTAAAGGAAGGCGATGTCCTTTTTATTGATGAAATTCATCGGCTGCAACGATCGGTTGAAGAGGTATTGTATCCGGCTATGGAGGATTTTGCACTGGATATTGTTATTGGAAAAGGGCCGGGGGCACAATCCATCCGGTTGGAGCTTCCTTCCTTTACCTTAATTGGAGCCACTACCCGAGTGGGGTTACTGACCTCGCCGTTGCGAGATCGATTTGGAATGATTCAGCGACTGGAGCTTTATAATCCAGTGGAGTTAACCACGATTATCAGACGTTCAGCCAGAATCCTCGGTATTGAAATGGACGAAGAAGGCGCGATAGAACTGGCCATTCGGTCTAGAGGTACACCTCGAATTGCCAATCGTCTGTTAAAACGGGTCAGAGATTATTGCGAAATAGAAGGCCGGGGTATTATTGATTTGCAAACAACTAAGGAAGCCCTGGATCTTTTCGAAGTAGACGCGGTTGGTCTGGATCAGATTGACCGGATCATGCTGATGACGATTGTCGAAAAATTCGACGGGGGTCCGGTGGGGCTTGATACACTGGCGGCGGCTATTGGGGAAGAAAAAAACACCATTGAGGAAGTCTACGAACCCTATTTGATTCAATTGGGCTTTCTTTCAAAGACGCCCAGAGGCCGGGTGGTTACCAGTCGGGGTTATAACCATTTAGGCGTAGAGGTACTGATGAGTGATAGTGATACATCAGATTCTCAACAGATTAAAGTAAAATTTTATGACAGCGAGGAAGACAACGATGAATAAATCAGATTTCTATTATGACCTGCCAGAAGAGCTTATTGCTCAACATCCTTTGGAAAAACGGGATAATTCCCGATTAATGGTGCTTAATCGAAAGAAAAATACGATTGAAGATCGAAAATTTTTTGATCTTATCGATTATTTAAAACCGGGAGATTTGCTGGTAATGAATAACACAAAGGTTTTGCCGGGAAGGCTTTATGGACATCGTGAAGATACCGGTGGCAAGATTGAAATTCTTTTGCTGAGACATCTCTCGGATAAAGACTGGGAAATCATGGTGAAGCCTGGAAAAAGAGCCAAAGTCGGAGCAAGGATTGTTTTTAGTCCCGAACTGACAGGAGAAATTACCGGAACAACCCAGGGCGGTCTTCGGGTGATCACGTTTGAATATTCAGGGATATTTAAAGAGATTATTGATGAGATTGGTTTAATGCCGGTTCCGCCCTATATTCATGAAACCCTAAAGGATAATAATCGTTATCAGACGGTTTATGCTAAGCGTGAAGGGTCTTCAGCGGCGCCCACAGCAGGTCTGCATTTCACACCGGATCTGATTCAGAAGATCGAGAAAAGGGGCGTTAATATTGCCGAGGTAACGCTTCATGTCGGAATCGGCACCTTTCGTCCGGTAAAATGTGATGTGATTGAAGAACATCATATGCATGAAGAATATTTTGAGGTATCGGAAGAAACCACACAGGCTATTAAGCGTACGAAAAAAAATGGCGGACGGATTATTGCGGTGGGTACGACTTCGGTCAGAACATTGGAAAGTGATGCCCAACTCCACGGGGGAGCAGTGGAAGCCTATGCCGGTGTCACGGATATCTTTATTTATCCTGGTTATGAATGGAAAGTGGTCGATGCTGTCATTACTAATTTCCATCTGCCTGAATCCACCTTATTGATGCTGGTGTCGGCTTTTTACAATCGGGAAGAGATTATGAAAGCTTACCAGACCGCGATTGATTTGAAATATCGCTTTTTCAGCTTTGGTGATGCCATGTTTATCGAATAAGAAAATAGATAATTAAACATTAGGAGACAAGAATGAGTGAATTTCGTTATGAACTGATTAAAGAGTGCAAAGATACCGGTGCCCGGGTGGGAAAAATACATACGAAGCATGGGGTTATCAATACGCCGATTTTTATGCCGGTGGGAACACAGGCGACGGTGAAATCCCTTTCTTCTGAGGATTTGGTGGAAATGGACGCAAATATTATATTAGGGAATACCTATCATTTATATTTAAGACCGGGCCAGGAGATCATGGAAAAAGCTGGTGGACTCCATCAATTTATGAATTGGAATCGTCCGATATTAACGGATAGCGGTGGATTCCAGGTTTTTTCTTTAAATGAATTAAGAAAGATCACGGAAGACGGTGTTGAATTTATTTCACATTTAGATGGATCCAAACATTTCATGACACCGGAAAAAGCCATTGATATGCAAAACACCATTGGCGGGGATATTATCATGTGTTTTGATGAATGCGCGCCGGCGGGGGCTGATTATGAATACACAAAAAAATCCATGAAAATGACATCGCGATGGGCAAAAAGGTGCAAGGATGCTCATAAACGGCCGGAAGATCAGGCCTTGTTTGGGATTGTTCAAGGTGGTATGTTTGAGGACTTACGGGCTCAAAGTGTGAAAGATCTCACGGAAATTGGTTTTCCGGGGTATTCAATCGGGGGTCTTAGTGTGGGGGAATCCAAGGCGGTTATGTACCACATGCTGGATGTAACCACGCCACTTCTGCCTAAAGATAAACCTCGTTATTTAATGGGAGTAGGGTCTTTAGATGCGCTTTTTGAGGGAACCGTTCGGGGAATTGATATGTTTGACTGTGTTCTCCAAAGTCGTATTGCCAGAAACGGTACCGCCCTTACCAGTCATGGCAAGGTGGTGGTTCGAAATGCGACTTATAAGGAAGATTTTTCACCGGTTGATCCCGAGTGCGATTGTTTCGTTTGCCGAAACTATACCCGAGCTTATATCCGACATTTGATTAAAACCAATGAAATTTTAGGAGCCAGGTTATTGACATATCACAATTTATACTTTACACTTAGAACAATGGGAAAGATTCGACAGGCGATTATGGATGATCATTTATTGGCCTATAAAGAAGCTTTCTTTGAAAAATATGGCATTGCTGAATAAAAATTAAGGAGAATGAATATGGATTATACCATGATTATTCCTCTGGCGTTAGTACTCGTATTCTTTTATTTCTTTATTCTTAGACCACAACAGAAACAACAAAAAGAAGTTAAAAATATGCGTTCAAGTATGAAACCCGGGGATGAAATTATTACGATTGGTGGATTTTATGGTATTGTGTACGCGATTGGTGAAGAAAATGTAACCATCGAGTTATTGCCTGATTACAATAAAGCACTGATTACAAAGTCTGCTATTTCTAAAATAGTGAGCGTTGGGGATGCAGTAGAAACGGAAGAAGAGGTTTTTGAAGAGCTTGATGGAGAGCTTGATGGAGACCCAAAAGTAGTCGATGCTGAATATGAAGAAATCGATGCTGAAAATATTAAAAAAGACGAAAAATAAATTTTGGATTATTTTAGAAGGGAGTGAACAAATTGAAACACATTAAAATCATTAAAGAGGGTAAACTCACTGATGTAAAAAACAGAGGATGTGGCGAATGTCAAACTTCCTGCCAGTCAGCTTGTAAGACTTCCTGTACCGTTGGAAATCAAAAATGCAAACAAACAACTGAGAAATAATAAACAAAAGCCTGAGGGGCTATCTCGTAAGAGATGGCTCTTTTCTTTTGATAAGGAGAAAAAATGATACATAAATACAAACTTAATGGACTGAATATTGTTTTGGATGTGGATACCAGCGGCATACTGACGGTAGATGACTTAACATATGAATTACTGGATGGTTATGGAGAAAAGACAGATGATGAATTGATCAAAGCATTCGGGGAACGATACACACCAGAAGAAATAGGCGAATGTCTGGCAGAAATAAAGACATTAAAAGAAGAAGGTATTTTATTTAAAGAAGTAAAATATAAAAAAAACAACTATGCCAATGGCGATTTGATTAAGGCTTTGTGTCTTCATATTGCCCATGACTGCAACCTTAAATGCACATATTGTTTTGCTGCTCAGGGAGATTTTGACGGCGAAAAAATGCTGATGTCTCTGGAAGTTGGAAAGAAAGCCATTGATTTTATCATTGCTCAATCAAAAAACAGAGAAAACCTGGAGATCGACTTCTTTGGCGGAGAGCCACTGATGAATTTAGATGTGGTCAAGGAATTAGTTGTTTATGGAAATGAAATGGCTGAAAAAAATCATCAGAAATTCAAATACACGATGACAACCAATGGGGTATTGCTTAATGAAGAAACCCGGGAATACCTAAACGAAACCATGGATAATATTGTGTTGAGTCTTGACGGTCGCAAGGAAGTTAATGATCGCATGCGACAAACCGTTAATGATAAGGGTTCATATGACATCATTATCAACAACATAAAAGCTATGGCCGAGATGCGCGGCGATAAAGACCATTATGTTCGGGGAACCTATACTCATCACAACCTGGATTTTTCCAGGGATGTTCAATTTCTGGCAGAAGAAGGTTTTAAAAGCATTTCAGTGGAGCCGGTGGTTTCAGAAGCTTCGAAAGACTATGCCATAACAGAAGAAGATCTGCCGGTAATATTTGAAGAATACGATAAGCTGGCATTAGCTTATTTAAAACGTCATGAAGACGGACTTCACTATAATTTCTTCCATTTTAATGTGGATTTGGATCATGGCCCTTGTGTCTATAAGCGTCTTTCCGGTTGCGGGGCCGGTAGAGATTATGTGGCAGTAACTCCGGAAGGGGACATCTACCCCTGTCATCAATTTGTCGGAAATGAAGCGTTTAAAATGGGCGATGTATTTCAGGGAATAACCAATAATGAGATAAGAAAAGAGTTTGAGGCCGGAAATCTGCTGGAAAAGGAAGCCTGTACACAATGCTGGTGCAAATATTTTTGCGGTGGTGGATGTCATGCCAATGCCTATAATTTCAACGGCACTATTATGAAACCGCATAATGTCAGCTGTGAAATTGAACGACGACGCGTTGAAAATGCTATCATGATTTCAATTCTTGAAAGCGGTGAGCAGGCATAAACCGGTTAGTTTAAACCATCAGACGATTAACCGATTTGAAACTAAAAAAATATATAAGAAATGCAGAAGTAAGTTCCGGGGGCAACCGAACAGCACTTGTCCCCAGGACGATTTTAAAACGCTTAGCTTGAACATTTTTGACAAGACGTATTATTTATGATAAATTATACCTATCTACAAAAACATTAAAACTTCAAAATCAATCTACAGCAAATGAACTGATTTTAAATTCTTATTATCCAAAACTCAAATTCATTTATTAATATCCACGGAGGCAACTAATTTGGAAAAGAAATCTTTAGAGGATTCAACTGTTGTTGAATTACGTAAACAGGCAGAGCGTCTGGGCATCGAAAAAACCAGTAGATTAAAAAAAATTGAGCTGATTGAGGCTATTGAAGAGGAACTGAACCCGGAGTCGGATTTAGACATAGCTCCTGATACCAATCTGGAGTTAAAGGAAGACGAACCATCAACAGAAGTGAAAAACATAAACAAAAAACAACCCCAGCCGATTCATCGCAATACCAATGATTCAGCCAATAATGGCAACGGGGGACGTTCACCCTATTATAAAATAAAAGACTCCATGGATAATGTGGTGGTTGAGGAGGGAATCTTAGAAATTGTTCCTGAGGGTTTTGGCTTTGTGAAAAATGCCGAGATGTCAACGAATGAAGAGTTTGTGTATATTTCCGCTTCGCAAATACAGAAATTCAAATTAAAAAACGGCGATCTGCTCAGCGGCAAGGTCCGCCCACCTAAGCCGGGTGAAAAGTATTCAGCGATGCTCTTTTTGGAAAAGGTCAACGGGACAAAAACAGCGGATATTATCCAAAAGATTAACAGCATGCTGTACGTGGATGATAAAAAGGATTTGGATCGATTCAAGAGTTCTCAGGAAGGTATTTTGGATGTAAATCCTGATGGCTTTGGATTTTTGAGAACCAATCATTATTTATCCGGTGATCATGATATTTATGTTGCGGCCAACCAGATCAGGCGGTTTAACCTGCGTACCGGGGATAAAATTGTCGGAAAAATTAAAATGACCGGGGAAAATGAAAAATTCGATGCCTTGCTTTACGTTGAAAAAGTAAATGGCGATATTCCGGAAAAAATTGCGAATCGGCCCAAGTTTGAACGGCTCACGCCGATTTTTCCAGAAGAACGGATCACGTTGGAAACAAATCAGGATGTGATATCAACCCGAATGATTGATCTTTTTTCGCCAATGGGAAAGGGCCAGCGGGGATTGATTGTTGCGCCTCCTAAAGCGGGGAAAACCATTCTTTTGAAAGAAATTGCGACAGGGATTACAACGAATCATCCCGATATTGAACTGATTATTTTGCTCGTTGATGAGCGACCGGAAGAAGTTACGGATATGAAACGCTCTATTGATGCGGATATCGTGTATTCGACGTTTGATCAGCCCCCTGAAAATCATATCAAAGCGGCTGAAATTGTTTTGGAGCGTGGAAAACGTTTGGTTGAACAGGGGAAAGATGTGGTCATTCTTGTGGACAGCTTAACGCGCCTGACCCGGGGAAATAACCTCGTGGTTTCACCTTCAGGAAGAACCCTATCGGGTGGGCTTGATCCGGAAGCACTATTTTTCCCTAAAAAGTTTTTTGGCTCGGCCAGAAACATTGAAGAGGGTGGAAGTTTGACTATTCTTGCGACAGCGCTTGTTGATACGGGAAGCCGAATGGATGATATTATTTTTGAAGAATTTAAAGGCACCGGCAATATGGAACTTCATCTTGAACGGGATTTGGCTGAACGACGGATTTTCCCGGCGATTAACTTAAATCGGTCAGGGACACGGCGAGAGGAAAAACTTCTTTCCGATGAAGAAATAAAGGTAAGCTTTCATATCCGAAAATTGTATAAAGGAACAACCGTTTATGATCTGACTGATAAGATCATTTCAATTCTGGAAAGAACAAAAGATAATAAAGCGTTTATAAAAAAATATATTGATAAATTTAACGCACAAAATATTTGATCTTTTAAGAATTGTCTGATATAATGGCTCGGTTGATATAATAACGACGGACAATTAAATAAATAAGAAACGAGGTGGATTCGATGAAAGAAGGCATTCATCCAAATTACAACAAAGCGATAGTTAAGTGTGCATGTGGAAACACATTCGAAACTGGTTCAGTTAAACCGGAATTGAAAGTAGAAATTTGTTCTGCTTGTCACCCATTTTTCACGGGGAAACAAAAGCTTATTGATACTGGTGGACGTGTTGATCGATTCAATAAAAGATTTGGTTTAAAAGACGAGTCAGCAGAGTAAATAAAAAGTCGGTTCTTGTAACCGGCTTTTTTCTTGCGTGAAAGTAAAGTGGAGTTATTCACTTAAAACAGAATTTAAAGAATGAATAGAGTCGAGGTAAGCCAATGGATATCAGAGAGATGTTGGATAGCGGTCGGCAGGCTCTTAATCAGGCTGAAATTGTAAATCCTGGTTTGGAAGCAGAAATAATTTTAAGCGGTGTTTTAAAATACGATCGCGTTTATTTTTATGCACACCCTCATGAAACGGTGGACTCAATTAAAAAAGAAGCTTATTTCAAAGCCCTAAAAAGACGGTGTCAATATGAGCCGGTTGCCTATATATTAGGGAAAAAAGAATTTATGGGAATGGATTTTTTGGTCAATCAGGATGTTCTAATTCCCCGACCGGATACCGAATCGATGGTGGAATATCTCATCAAACGTCTGAATTCTGATTATCCGGATGGCGCAAAAATTCTGGATTTATGCACCGGCAGCGGAGCCATCGGAATTTCGCTTAAAAAAAATATTTCTCAGGGAATGGTCGCCCTCAGTGATTTTTCAAAGAGCGCGCTTTCTGTCGCAAAGGCTAACGCGGACCACCTGGTGAAAGGCAACCTTATTTTATATGAAGGGGACCTGTTTAAGGCGATTCCTGAAGGTGAGAAATTTGATCTGATTGTATCGAATCCACCGTATATAAAAAGGAACGATATGAATGGTCTTGCTCCTGATATTTTACAATATGAGCCACATATGGCTTTGGATGGTGGCGTTTCAGGTTTGGAATTTTATGAGCGTATTATCAAAGAGGCTGGTCAGTTTTTGAGACGGCAGGGATTACTGGCACTGGAAATTGGGGATGAACAAATGGAACCAGTTCTTAATTTGTTAACCCGGCATGGTTATGTTCAAATAGAGAAGATCTTTGATCTTGGCGGTCATGTACGAAGCTTAATCGGAAAAAAGACAGAAAAATAATGATAAAAGACAATAATAACAGGGCAATATTCATAAATAGAGATGACGTCTTTAGAAAATTGTGATAAAATAAAAAAGCATAATATGAAAAAAATAATTAACAGACGCATAGCGGAGGTAAGATATGGTATCGGCAGGTGATTTTAAAAAAGGTGTTACGTTTGAAATGGATGGAAATACTTTTACTATTATTGAGTTTCAACACGTAAAACCCGGAAAAGGTGCAGCTTTTGTTCGAACAAAGATTCGCAATGTTATTTCTGGAGCAGTTGTTGAAAAAACATTTAACCCAACGGAAAAATATCCGAAGGCTCAGGTTGAAACAAGAGAAATGCAGTATTTATATGAAGATGGCGGCTTGTACTATTTCATGGATGGAGAAACTTATGAACAGATTCCTTTAAATTATGCCCAAGTTGAAGACGCCTTGAAGTATTTAAAAGAAAATGATAATGCAACCGTTCGTTCACTTAAAGGTATTGCTTTTTCTGTTGAACCACCAAACTTTGTAGAATTAAAAATTGAAAAAACAGATCCAGGCTTCAAAGGTGATACAGCAACCGGTGGAAATAAACCGGCAACTGTTGAAACAGGAGCGGTTATTATGGTTCCCCTTTTCGTTGAACAGGGTGATGTTATTCGAATCGATACCCGAACGGGTGATTATATGGAAAGGGTATAAAAATGAAATATATTAATGAAAAAGTCGCTTACACCAAAGGATTGGTGGATGGTTTAGAATTGGATCAAACCTCAAATGAGGGAAAAGTTCTGGTCCAGGTTCTGGATATTCTTGAAGACATCGTAGATGCTTTAGACGGTATCACCGAAGCTCAGGAAGAACTGGAAGAATATGTTGAAATGGTTGATGATGATCTGTCCGATTTAGAAGATTTTATTCTTGACGAAGACGGTATTTTTGATGATGACGATGAAGACTATGAGTTTGATGATGAGGATTACTACGAAGTGATTTGTCCAGAATGTGGAAATGTTTATATCACTGAGTTTGAGGCGTTTGAAAGTAATTCAGTTGTTTGTCCGGATTGCGGAGCTCCATTTGTTCTTGATGAAGAAGTCAACTGCTGCGGTGAAGATGGTTGTGATTGTCACCAGGAAGTTTAATGAGTTCAGGTAGATAAGATGAAAAAGGAAATGATAAATATGCAGTCCCCCGATATTAACGACGAAATGATTTGTTCGATTGTCAGCCTTGCGGCTACCGGCGTTAATGGTGTGGAACGTATTTCATTGAAAATTACTGATGAAATCATGGATAAATTGTCTCTAACTACCACTATTAAAGGCGTCAAAATTGGCCGTGAACTTGAAGGATTGACGATTTGGGTTTATTTGATTACTGAACCGGGCGTTGATATTGTAAAAGTTTCAAACGAAGTTCAGAAAAAAATCAAAGGTGCGGTTGAACCAATGGCAGATTTACAGGTAGTTGCGGTTAATGTAAGAATTGAAGGTTCTGGTATTTAGGAGCTGTTCCAAGACTCAAGATTGTCCGTTCTTGCTGTTATTCCTGTTATGAATGAGAGGAGTGAACACTGGTTATGTGTCCGCCTCAAGGCGTCTCAACGGATATTCAGCAGGACCGGATAAATCTGATCAGAGTTTTGCAATGGCTCCTTTATTAAGCTGCCAGACATTCAAATTAACCCCAAGAAGGAGAACACATGAGTCGAAAAAAAGAAAGGGAATGTGCATTAAAAGGTATATTTCAATTAGATTTTCACACAGAGCCAGGGGATTTTTCCGATAGTATTGCTTATTTCATAGAGGATAATGCCCTGGATCTTCATTATGGAAAAACTTTAATTGATGCAACAGAATCTCATCTTTCTGAGATTGATGAGATTTTAGATGAGTATTTAAAAAGCACATGGAAAATTGACCGAATTCCGAAGGTCGAAAAATCAATCTTACGGATGGCGATTTGTGAATTGCTCTTTATGGAAGAAAAAGTTCCCTTTGAAGTAGTCATTAACGAGGCGATTGAACTTACTAAAAAATTTGGGGATGAGGACGGTAAAAATTACGTCAATGGTATTTTGAATAAAATTGTTAAGGATAGACAACATGTGTGCCCTTAGCCTTGGCATTGATACCAGTAACTATACTACTTCGGTTGCCTTAGTTGACGAAAAAGAAAACATTATTTATAAAAAGGGCATCCTATTGGAAGTGAAGTCAGGAGAAAAAGGACTTCGTCAATCGGATGCTCTTTTTCAGCATGTAAATAATTTGCCGATTTTACTTCAAGAGCTGGCAAGGGGAAGAGAAATAGAAGTCATCTGTTACTCACAACGTCCCCGACCTTTGCCTGATTCTTATATGCCTGTTTTCAGAGCAGGCGAATCCCTGGCAAAATCGTTAGCCGCGGTTCTAAACGTGAAGCTGTTAGGCGTAAGCCATCAAGAAGACCATATTCGTGCAGCGCTCTACGGAAGCGGTTCACCCATGCTGGAAGATTCATTTTGTGCGGTTCATTTTTCCGGCGGGACATCGGAGCTTCTTTTAGTGAACAAAGAAAAAATTGGTTATCATTGCGAGATCATTGCCAAAACACTGGACCTAAATGCCGGACAATTAGTCGATCGCATTGGCGTGCTCATGGGTTGTGATTTTCCCGCCGGTAGGGCGGTTGAAAAACTTGCAAAAAAGGCGATGCTTCAAAAGCAGGAAAATGATTGCATCATTACAGCTTCAATGGCGGGCGCGGATTTCCATTTTTCAGGACAGGAAAACCAGGCGGCAAATTATTTAAAAAGCGGTGCTGACAAAAGTGTCGTTGCCTATCATTTGCTGAAAGCCATTGCCAAAACCCTATCAAAATCGATTGTGCAGCTGCAAAAAAAACATGCGTTTCAATCGGTTCTATTTTCCGGTGGCGTGATGTCCAACCAGATCATTAAAGCATGCGTTATAAAAGATTTAGAGCAATCCGGAATTCGGCTGCATTTTTCACCCGGGGAGTATGCAAGAGACAATGCGTTAGGAAATGCCTTAATGGGAATGGATTATTTTAAAACACCAGGGGGTGGAATCTGTGACAAGGGTTAGAATACTCAGTGTTTCTGAAGTGAATCAATATCTTAAAACCTTATTGGAAACGAACAGTCTTTTGAAAAATCTCACGATTCAGGGAGAGCTTTCCAATGTCAAACGGGCGGCTTCCGGTCATCTGTATTTTTCGCTAAAAGATGCGACCAGTAAAATTGATTGCGTAATGTTTAAAAATGCGGCAATGGGGCTGAAATTTATTCCCAAGGAAGGGCAGCAGGTAACGCTGCGGGGAAGCCTGGGGGTCTATCTGCCCAGCGGACAATATCAGATTACCGTAAGGTCAATGGAGCCTCAAGGGGTGGGCGACCTTTTTCAGGCATATCTGGCCCTAAAGAGCGAACTGGAAGCCCAGGGATATTTTGATCAGGAGCGAAAAAAGAAACTTCCAGAAATCATCAGCCGCGTCGGGATTGTCACATCACCAACCGGCGCGGCGATTAAGGACATGATCGCCATCATAAACCGGCGGAATCCCCTGATTGATATTGTCATCTATCCGAGTCTTGTTCAAGGCTATGAAGCCCCTAAAAACATCATTCAGGGCATTCGGACGTTTAATGAGCGGCAATCCGTGGATGTGATCGTCATTGGACGAGGAGGTGGGTCGATTGAAGACCTATGGGCTTTCAACGACAAGAATCTGGCCAGAGCAATTTTAGAATCAGAGTTGCCGGTTGTATCCGCCGTTGGTCATGAAATAGATTATACCATTTCTGATTTTGTTGCAGATCTTCGGGCACCCACGCCTTCCGGTGCAGCGGAGTTGGTGGCGGAGGAAACGATGAGTATGATCCGGGTTCTGGTACAAGTTAAAAGGCGATTAATTCAGTCGATGGAAACTAAAATAGTGTCAAACCGTGAGCAGCTGGGGCAAATGAAAAAAGAGATCATGCGCTTTCATCCCCGGGAACGAATTGGTGATATGCGGCTGCATTTAGATGTCATCCAGGAATGGTTGTTACGTTCAGTGAAAGGTCGTTTAAAAAATGACCGTCTTCAACTAAAAAATATTGAAATGCGTCTGGGCTTAATGAATCCGATAAATGTACTAAAAAAAGGTTATGTGCGGGTAACTGACGACCAGGGGTTATCCATTGGTTCAGTAGCTGGATTGAATATGGATCAACGCATCAAACTGCATTTTATAGATGGCGAAGTTGATGCAACGATTCGATCCATTAAGGAGAATTAATAATGGCGGTAAAAAAACTAAAAAGCAAAATAAGTCGTTTGGAAACCATTGCTGAATTGCTTGAGGATGATAATCAGGAGATTGAAGCATCCATGAAACTTTTTGAAGAAGGAATGAAACTGATCAAAGAATGCAATGGGGATTTGGATACTTTGGAGGGAAAAATCACAATCATGATCGATGGAGAAGAAAAAGATTTTGAAGGGAGCGTAGAGTAGTGAATGATTTTAAATCTGATTTTAAGGCCAAAGGCCTTGAAATCAATCGACATCTTGAAAAAGTGTTTCAGCAAAATATAGATGCTCCTGAGGTAATTATCGAAGCGATGAAGTACAGTCTTTTCGCTGGTGGGAAACGGTTGCGTCCGATTTTAATGATCGAAACCTGCCGAGCGTTAGAGGGCAATGTGAATGTCATGATGCCATTGGCACTGGGTATGGAAATGATTCATACCTATTCTTTGATTCATGATGATTTACCGGCGATGGATAATGACGATCTGAGACGGGGAAAGCCGACCAATCACAAGATGTTCGGGGATGCGATTGCTATTTTAGCAGGAGATGGGTTGCTAAACTTTGGGGTGGAAACCATGCTCCAGGGAACCAACGGGCTATCGGGTGAAATGCTGATCAATTATATTGGTGCCATGAAAATCATCATGAGCGCTTCGGGAATCAACGGGATGATTGGCGGTCAAGTGGCTGATATGCTAAGTGAAGAACGGGTGATCAGCCTGGAGGAAATGGATTATATTCATTTGCATAAGACATCGGCACTGTTAGAAGCCTGTGTCCAAAGCGGTTGTATGATTGCCAAGGCAGAGCCGGCAACTCAGGGCCGATTAATCAGTTACAGTCATCGAATTGGTCTGGTCTTTCAAATTGTGGATGATATCCTGGATATCGAAGGCAATGAAGAAGATTTGGGAAAACCCGTTGGAAGTGATGAAAAAAATCATAAATCAACATTTGTATCTTTGTACGGCATGGAAGCTTCTAAACTAAAAGTTGAAGAACTTGAGAAGGAAGCTGTAGAGATGCTTAAACCGATTGGCGTCAATACGGATTTTTTAGAAAAATTAGCGCGCTATATTTGTCATCGCCAAAAATAGTGTGTTATAATTAAAGTTCAGGTGGTGCAGTATTCTAGTCGGCACTGTTAATCTTCAGGGCGGGCCTAAAAATCCGTCGAAGGGCATATCGATGAAGTCCCTTGTTTTTGCCTTTGACGCCCAGTTGAGGGCTGATTCAGGGGGTTAAGGAGGATGGGGCGATCTGCAATGGCATGCGGGCGTTGACCCTGCCTCCGTGGAGACCTGTTAATTCAGGAGTAACCTGTGAATGTGTTGAATTTTTCGATATTGAAGCAGTGTAGCCTGCCTTGAGTGGATTAGGNGGATGGATGGACAGTTTTATAAGCTTTAGGGCCCAAAGTTTTGAAATATTGCTGCCCGAAACCTAATCTGCAAAAGAGGCTAAGGATTAATATGTGTTGTTGAGGAAAACTCCTAGGCTGCTCGTAAGAGGTATTATTAGGATTATGGTGCACACTCAGTGGTAATTCAGTCCTGTAGTTGGCGACACTACAGAGTGTACATAAAGGGAAACCGCTGGAACGGCGACGTTTCAGCCGTACATTGGGAAATCCTGCTGGACCTAAGTCGCAAAGTTTACTAATAATACTGCCACCTGAATTAGTAATTATTTAAGGAATTATGATGTTTCATAGTTCCTTTTATTGTATAATGATGTATAAATAGTCATTACGTCAGGGAGCAATTAATGAAAAAAAAGATATCAAAAAAAGAGCTAAGAGAAAAACGTCACCGTCAATGGGTCCTTATTATTACCATTTCAACATTTTTTCTCACAATGCTTTTCAGTTACATTTCAGATTTTTTGCTTTCAAATACACCTATTTTTGTTGCTTTTATTATTTTATTCTTAATTGTTTTATTAGGAATCCTTGCGGATATTATTGGTGTTGCAGTGACAGCAGTGAGTTTAGAGCCTTTTAATGCAATGGCATCAAAAAGAATAAAGGGAGCAAAAACTTCGGTTGATTTGGTCAAAAATGCTTCACGGGTTTCTAACTTCTGTAACGACGTTATTGGGGATATTTGTGGAATCGTCAGTGGCGCGACGACAATTACCATTGTGATACAATTGGGAACCCACTACCCTTTGTTGAACGTGGCGGTTATGACTTTAATACTGAGTAGTGTTGTTGCCTGCATAACCGTTGGGGGAAAAGCTTTGGGGAAAGACCTGGCCATAAAAAATGGAACTGCAATCATACATGGAATATCGAGTCTGATTGCCAGTTTTAAAATAACCTTTAGAGGGAAAGAATAAATATAAAAAAATATGAGATATTATGAAAAGAGGAAAATTTGAAAGAACGTTTAGATAAACTATTAGTGAGCCAGGAACTGTTTGAAACACGGGAGCGGGCAAAAAAAGCGATTATGGCAGGGCTTGTTCAGGTAGACGGAGAGATCAAGGATAAAGCTGGTGATCTTGTCGAAGCGGAGGCAACGATTCTTATTAAAGGGGGTGATATGCCCTATGTCAGTCGCGGTGGATTGAAGCTGGAAAAGGGATTGGCTGTTTTTGGTATGGCAGTGCCGGAAAAAACATTTATTGATATCGGGTCTTCCACCGGTGGTTTTACCGATTGTTTGCTTCAAAATGGTGCAAAGAAGGTTTATTCAGTCGACGTTGGTTATGGTCAGTTAGACTGGCGCTTGAGAAATGATCCCCGGGTTGTTTCTATGGAGAGAACAAATTTTAGATACCTTACTGCTGAAACAATCTCAGAAATGGTGGATGGCACTGTAATGGATGTATCTTTTATTTCAATTACCAAGCTGATTCCAGCCATAAAAACATTTATGAAACCTGGCGCCCAGGGAATTTGGCTGATCAAACCTCAGTTTGAGGCTGGTCGGAATCGGGTTGGAAATGGTGTCATACGAGATAAAAAAATACATTCAGAGATCCTGCTTGAAGTATTGAGTTCTATTGAAAATCAGGGCTTTACGGTAAAAGGACTCGACTTTTCACCGATTCAAGGACCGAAAGGAAACATTGAGTTTCTTGTCTTTGTGGAAAATACGGAACCGGATGAAGGGGGAAACTGGAGTCAGACAGTTGAACTGATTGTTACAACTGCCCACGAAAGTTGTAAAAGAAAGAAGAAACCGATTGATGAATAGGATGTGATGATTGGTGAACAAAGATATAAGTGAGATTGGAATCTATCTGAATATGGAAAAGCCGGATAGTAAAGCTTTGGCGGAACGTTGCATCGCTTATTTGATTAATCTTGGATTTAAGATTGCCTTGCTGGAAGGGCAGATTCAGGTTCAACATGAGTTGATTCATTATTATGCAAGCAATGTTTTTTATGAAAAACCCGATTGCATTATTGTTCTTGGTGGCGATGGAACGCTGTTGTACGTCGCCAGAAGAACCTGTTATTACTGCGTGCCGATTTTCGGAATTAATCTTGGAAAGTTAGGCTTTTTAACAGAGGGAGAAGCCGCTCACTATGAGGAGGCATTAAAAAATCTCACTACTGGTCATTATTCGATTGAGGAACGGATGATGTTAGACTGCATTATTACCAGGAAAAATTCAATCCCCCATGATTATATCGCGCTAAACGATGTTCTGGTAAAAAGTCGCGGCTCCCGGATGATGGAGATTCGGGCATCTGCCAACGGATCGACCATCGATATATTTCGTGCGGATGGCGTGATTGTTTCAACGCCAACCGGTTCCACCGGGTATTCATTGGCGGCTGGGGGACCGTTGGTTTCCCCCCGGGCCAATGTGATGATACTCAACCCAATTTGTCCCCATCGTCTTCATGACCGTGCTTATATACTGCCGGAAGATGAGGTGGTTACCTTAGAGTTTGGAGAACGGGAACAAGACCTTGTTGTCACACTGGATGGACAAACGACCGTTTCCATTACACCAGAGGATAAGGTCCAGGTTCAAAAATCTTCTTACTGCACCCGCTTGATTCGTTTAAACGAAATGAGTAGTTATGAACGCTTGAGAATTAAACTGATGAGTGATATCGAAGAATAATTAAAGATGAGTAGGAGGCAAACAGAAATGAAAGTATCACGGCAATTAAAAATTATCGAAATTATCGAAAATAATTTAATAGAAACCCAGGAAGATCTGGCCCAGGCACTGAAAAATTTGGGATTTACCGTAACCCAGGCGACGATTTCCAGAGATATTAAAGAGCTGAAATTAATCAAGGTCATGAGCCACGATGGAATACAGCATTATGCACCGCTTAAAGATATTGGCAGTATTTATAATGAACGGGTTAATGCCGTTTTTAAAGAATCCGTCTTAACGATTGATTACGTTGAAAACACCATTGTCTTAAGAACTCTGCCGGCCATGGCACAAGCCGCTGCACTTGCTATTGATTCTTTGGAGTGGGCTGAAATTGTGGGAACGATTGCTGGGGATGATACCATTTTTGTTTTAATCCGTAATCGTGATATGATGGCCGAAATTGTCGGGAAATTTAAAAAGTTGATGAAATAAGGGAGGGCTCTATGCTGAGAAATCTCGTTGTAAAAAATTATGCGCTTATTGATCATTTAGCAGTTGATTTTAATCAGGGTCTGAATGTGATCACCGGGGAAACCGGTGCTGGAAAATCGATTGTGATTGATGCGTTAACCCTGGTATTGGGAAATCGCGGAAATAAAAACAATATTCGTCAAGGTGAAAACAAGATGACGGTGCAAGGGCTTTTTGACATTAGCGAACAAAAGAAGCTGATTGAAAAGTGTGAAACATTTGGCGTTCCAATTGAAGAGGGGCAGTTGGTTTTAACCCGGGAGTTGGATGACCATGGACGAAATGTCTGTCGCGCCAACGGGTTGATCATAACTGTTTCGCAGCTGAAAAATATTGGCGACGACCTGATGGATATTCATGGCCAGCATGAGCACCAATCCCTATTTAAACGTGAAAACCATCGTCAGCTTTTAGATGCTTTTGGGGGCGAGAGCAATGCAAAATATCGCGAACAGATAGCAGCGTATGCAAAGGCTATTAAAGAAATCAGAAGTCAAATAGATGAATTGAAAATAAATGAACGGGAATTGGAACGAGAAAAAGAAAACCTCCAGTTTGAAATAGCAGAAATAGAAAGCGCTGGTTTGGAAACAGGAGAAGATGACCGGCTGGCAGAAGAAAAAAAAATTTTAGAAAATAAGGAACGGCTTTTTTCGAATGTCAGTCGGGCTTATGAGTTGCTTCAGGGTGAAACAATAGATCAGAATTCAATCCTTGATGCAATGGGAATGTTACAGGAAAACATTTCGGAAACGGCTAAAATTGACAGCAGCTTCGAAGAAAAGCTTGAACGCATCAACGGGTTGTTTAGCGAGGTGGAAAGTCTTTCTTTTGAAATCCGATCCTATTTAGAAGATATTGAATATAATCTGGGAGATTTGGATGAAATTGAAGCCCGCCTCGGAATCATTGACAAACTCAAGCGTAAGTACGGGACTGACATTAGCGAAATACTGGCTTATGCCGATGACATAAAAAATCGATTAAAGGGTTTGATGAATCGGGATGAAAACCTTCAATCTTATTATCAGGAGTTAAGCAAACTGCAGGAAAAGTATCAAAAAGTCAGTCAATTACTTTATGATTTACGGGTAAAATCAGGGAAATCATTGAAAAAAGCCCTGGAAAAAGAACTGCGCGAGCTGGCCATGGAAAAGGTTCAGGTTGAAATTTCAATCGAACATGACACCGGGCGGTTTGCTTCCAATGGCCAAGATACAGTGGAATTTTTAATTTCTGTAAATCCGGGACAACCTCCGAAGCCTTTGGGGAAAGTTGCATCCGGTGGGGAAATATCCCGAATTATGTTGAGTATCAAAAGCATCTTTGGCGGACTGGATGCTATCGAAACCATGGTATTTGATGAAATCGACACCGGCATCAGCGGAAGAACAGCTCAGGTCGTTGCGGAGAAGATTCAGGCACTGACGGTGACCCCTCCCAATGGCCGGCAAATTATCTGCATTACCCACTTGCCACAGATCGCCGCCATGGCCGACCAGCATTTTATGGTTGAAAAACGGACCGTGAAGGATTCTGTTGATGTTCAATTTGTATCACTTGATGAAAAGGGTAAAAAAGAGGAGCTTTCTCGAATGCTTGGCGGGACAGAGGTTACCAAAAAAACATGGGATCATGCCCAGGAAATGCTGGAATTAAGCCAAAAGGCAAAAAAAACAAAAAAAATGAAAGAGAACAAAATATTGTCTTAACATTTTAGGCATTATTGGATAAAATAAAGATTGTTAAAAATTTATTTAAGTTAAGGAGATATAAATTGGAAAGAAAAGTGCCTATTGGGCTATCAAACAAACACATTCATTTATCACAGACAGATTTAGAGGCGTTATTTGGCAAAGGTTACCAATTAACACCAATGAAAGATTTATCACAACCCGGACAATTCGCTTGTGAAGAAAAGGTTGATGTTGTTGGACCTAAAGGAAAACAAACCATGCGTATTCTTGGACCAGTGCGACCTGAAACACAGATTGAGGTTTCAATTGGCGATGGTTTTGTATTAGGACTTAAGGTTCCGATTCGAAATTCAGGCGATATTGACGGTACACCTGGTGTAAAAGTTGTCGGACCGGCAGGAGAAATTGAAATTGGAAAAGGCGTTCTTGTTGCAGGACGACATATTCATATGAGTCCTGATGAAGCGAAAACTTACAATTTGAAGGATAAAGATGTTGTTTCCGTTAAATTAGACGGCCCACGTGGTTTAACTTTTGACAATGTATTAGTACGTGTTAATCCTAATTACCTTTTAGATATGCATATTGACGTTGAAGAAGGAAATGCAGCGGGAGCTAAAAACGGTCAAACGGCAACCATTCTTTAATTATGATTGCACCTGATCCCATTGCGTTTTCCGTATTTGGACTTGAAGTACACTGGTACGGTATTCTAATAGCCAGTGCTTTGCTTATCGGATTGTTAATTGCCATAAAACGCGCACCTAAATATGGAATCGACCCAGACGCTATTTTGGATTTTTTTCTTTTTATGACACCTACAATGGTTATTGGAGCCCGTCTTTATTATGTCATTTTCAATTATGCGTATTATGCAGCTCACCCGGCTGAAATCATTGCCACCTGGGATGGTGGTCTTGCCATTCACGGCGGGATCATTGCCGGAGTCATTGTGGCGATTATTTTATGTCGGGTAAAAAAGATCCGTTTTATGATCTTTGCAGATGCGGTGATAGTGGGTTTGCCATTAGGGCAGGCTATCGGGCGATGGGGGAATTTCTTTAATCAGGAGGCGTATGGTACCCAAACAGATCTACCATGGGCAATTACGGTTAATGATGCAGCGCTTGGAATGATTCGTGTGCATCCCACTTTTTTGTATGAATCAATCTGGGATTTACTCGTTTTGGGTTTCCTCTTTTTTTATGAGCGTAAATTAAAAAAAGCTGATGGAGAACTGCTATTTGTTTACCTTGGTTTATATTCGATTGGTCGTTTTTTCATCGAAGGTTTGAGAACCGACAGTCTGATGTTTTTAGGGTTCCGAACGGCGCAGCTTATCAGTTTATCTTTGGTTGCTATTGCCGGTATTGGTCTCATCTATCTTCGGAAAAATGAAAATCGATTTCCCAATTCATTAAAAAAATAATAAAGTGTAAGTGGAATTTAGAGCCTTATAGAAGCTATTTATCTCGATTAAGTGCTGTTTCTAGGAAAGTCGGATTTTCGTTAAACTTAAAATAAAACCACAAGAAACTCACGAAAATGTTTCTTGTGGTTTTATACTTTTTTTATGGTCTTAATTATTTGTCGTGGGTGCTTCGCATCCCACGGTATTGAATGGCTTCGGATAAATGTGCAACATTGATATTTTCTGAATTATCTAAATCCGCAATGGTTCGAGATAATTTCAAGATGCGGTGATAGCCTCTGGCGCTAAGGTTCATCTTGGTGTAGACTTTTTCCATGAGTTTTTGCTCTGGAATACCAAGTGCACAAAAACGTTCCATAAGTCTTGGGGTTAGCTGGGCATTGTAAAAAATATCGAGATTCCGGTATCGTTCATTCTGTCTTTCTCTGGCGGCATCTACCCGTTTTTTGATGACCTGGGATGTTTCACCTTTTGGCCTTGTCTGAAGTTCATCATAGGTTGTGTTTGGAACTTCCACAAAAATGTCCAGACGATCCATAAGGGGACCGGAAATTTTACCCTGATAGTTTTTGATTTGTTGAGGGGTGCAGATACATTCGTGGGAAGGGTCTAAAAAAAAGCCGCACGGACAGGGATTCATGGAACTGATGAGGGTAAAACAAGCTGGAAAGGTAAGGGAGGCATTGATCCTGGAGATACTGACCTCCTGATCTTCCATGGGCTGACGCAAAACCTCAAGCGCTGATTTTTGAAATTCAGGGAGTTCATCCAGAAAAAGAACGCCTAAATGAGCAAGCGATACTTCTCCAGGTTTGGGAATGCGCCCTCCGCCCACTAATGCAGCTTTAGAAATAGTGTGATGAGGGGCGCGAAAGGGGCGCTGATTCATAATGGCATTATTTTTTAACAAACCTGAGATGCTGTGTATTTTTGTGATTTCAAGGGCTTCATCCAGGGTGAGATCAGGAAGAATGGAGGGAAACCCCTTGGCCAACATCGTTTTGCCAGATCCCGGTGCTCCCGTCATCAAGACGTTGTGGCTGCCGGCAGCAGCAATTTCCAAAGCCCGTTTGGCCTGATCCTGTCCCCGAATATCTGAAAAGTCGATGCCATAACTATCTATCTTTTGAGTGAGAAGATTGTTTAGATCAACTTTAAATGGTTCAATGATCAATTCGCCCTTAATCAATGTTACGGCTTCGTTCAGGTTCCTTAAGGGAAAAACATCAATACCTTGTACAACAGCAGCTTCATAACGGTTGTTATAAGGAATAAGAATATTATGAATACCGGCCTCTTTTGCTGCTAAAACCATGGGAAGAACACCGGTGACACTTCGAATTTCACCACTGAGGGATAATTCCCCAACAACGAGGTAATTATCAGATTGATCCCAGGTCAGTTGATCTGAAGCATTTAAGATACCGAGAGCAATGGCCAGGTCAAAAGCAGGACCTTCTTTTTTTAGATCTGCAGGTGCCAGGTTAATGGTAATGCGTTCCATCGGATATTTAAATCCATTGTTTTTTAAAGCTGAAAAAACCCGATCTTTGGATTCCTTTATTCCGATATCAGGAAGTCCAACTAATGAATAAGAAGGCAATCCTCTGGAAATATCAATTTCGACAGTGACAATAACGCCATTTACACCTAATAATCCGCAACTTTTTATCTGTGATAACATTTACAGTTTACCTCCACTATATTAATAGCATTATACAGGAAATGAAAATAAAAACATAGAGAAAAAAATAAATCAATATGGTATGATTTATTAGAAAATCAGGGGGTGCTAATGGAAAAAACGAATAAAGGAATTTTGTATGTGGCAATAGCGATGGTTCTATTTAGTACTGGCGGTTTGTTTATCAAGCTCATTGATGCTAATGCTTATACGATTACCTTTGGTCGAGCATTGATTGCGGGACTTATTTTTTTACCTTTTATTCAGTGGCAGAAAATCAAACTTTCAAAGGGATATGTGGCGCTTGTTCTTGCTTACTGCTACGTCTGTATTGTATTTGTGATCACAACCAAAATTACGACAGCTGCCAATGCCATTATTTTACAGTGTACAGCTCCCTTATGGTTATACCTTTTCTATGTGATTAAGGGAAAGAAAATAAAAAGGCGGGAATTCATTCCCCGTGCGTTTATTTTTCTGGGTATTATTGTCATCCTCAGCGCATCCGGGGGAGGCAATATTTTAGGAGATTTACTGGCACTGACAAACGGCATTGCCTATGCAGTGGTTCAGTATTTTATGGAAAGAGATTACCCAATTTCGGATCGATCGATCATTGGAATCAACAATATTGTTTTATGTCTGCTGATTCTTGTTTTGATGCCTAAAAGTCTTGATTTTTCAGGATTGTCTATTCAGGGATGGTCGGGACTGATTTTTCTTGGGGTGTTCCAAATTGGTGTTTCTTATCTTGTCTTTTTAAAAGGTGTTCGCTTGATTTCGGCCCTTAAGGCATCAATTGTATCTTTGCTGGAGCCGATACTAAACCCGATCCTGGTGTTCATTTTTGTCGGTGAAATGCCATCAGTAGGATCTTTAATCGGGTTTGCAGTCATATTTTTTGGCATTATTTTGACAGTGATCCCCAGTAAGTCGGGTGAGTGTATTGAAGAATAGCAAAAAGCAGTGTTATGTATACACATAACACTGCTTTTGTGATCCTAAAAGTCTATTTTTTCAAATAAATAATTGGAAAATAAAATTACTAATTATTCATTTTGTGGTTGTGGCATGTTTCCAGTCGTTGGAAATGGATCAATGAATAAAAATATCACACCAGCTACTGTAGCCATGATCATAGCAGCAAACATCGGTCCTTCAATAGCGTTGCCAGTAATGCTTCCGATCAAAGCGATCCAGTAAGTTGTTAAAAAAGCAAAAGCGTTCATAATTGCGAGTACAATGGAAACACAAATTGGGACCGCCTGGGGTTCGGAAACCATACCGATAATCATCATGACTGCTGGAAATAGAGTAGAGAAGCCAATTCCTACCAATGCGGTTCCAATTGTTATCATGATAATATTGCCGGTAAACAGAACCAGAACATAACCAAGTGTAAAGGCAAATAACCCAAATGAAATAGTAAAACGTTTAGCTAGTTTGAAAACATTGCTAAAGATCATACCTGCGATAATACCACCGACGGTAAAGAATACCAGGACAACTGCGGCAACAGCGGGTCCGCCGAAACCGTTGTTAGCTAAAAATGTTGACATACCCATTAATAAGGGATAGTCTAGAAACATAACACAACCAAAAAGGATTGCAATGAGCCAAACAGAACTTTTTACTTTTACTTTTTGTTTCGTAACACCGATGGGCTGTTCAATTTTATTTGGTTCCGGCAGGAAGAAAATAACTAATAACAGGGATATAATACCAAAAGCATGTGCATAAAAAGCATAATTCCAGGAAATGCCAGCCAGTAATCCACCGGCAAACTGAAGGATAACACCACCGACATTCATGAGGATCGTGCCAAGCCCCATCATTTTTGCTCTTGGATTGTCATCGTAAAGGCCGATAATAAGTGCATTTCCGATTGGTGACATGATACCAAGACCGATACCAAACACGGCTCTTTCAATTAGAATAACGGTAAAGTCATTTGCAAATGCTGGTGCGATACCACCTACTAAGAACAATAGTATACCAATAATTGAAAGTGTTTTGAATTTTACTTTGTTACCGGCAATTGCACCGGCAATAAGCGTAGCTGGTATACACAGCAAAGATGGCAAGGTTGAAGTCAAATAGATTGTCGAAACCGACAAATTTGGAAATGCCTGCATGATGCTGTTCAGGGCCGGAGTGATGGTCCCAACACCCATTGTCAGAAAGAATAAGGACATAATTGCGACTGCTGACAGGGTTGAATTCTTTTGAGTCATAAAATAATACCTCCTAAAAAATAGAATTTATTTATCACATATATTGTTTTATATATGTATAAAACATAAATTAATGAAAGAAAAAAGAAAGGATTGGTGTTCAAAATTAGCTGTCAAATTAAGATAATAACGATTACAACAAGAACTGACAACTTCGAACACCAAGAGAATATCTAATTACTTAATGTCGTTAATGTGAAATACAAGAGCATTTCTTCAACAAGACCAAAGGACTCTTTAACATCTTCTGATGCACCTGGATCGATGTTGTATTTTTCCAAAATATTTTCAGACGTTAAAAAACACTCGCTGTTTATTTTATTTTTTTCTTTAATTTCATCATAAGCACTCATTGAACTCCTCCTAATATTTTCCATATTCTTTGACACAATCAACTAAATAACCAAAATTATCCCAATCGACTTGTTTTGCTCTGAGAATTGATTTATCAAAATCAAAAATATATTGTCCGCCGGGAGCCATGACATCCAGCAATTCTTTGGCTTTAGCAGTTACTTCTTCTTTTGTTCCTCGTTTAAGCAGATCGACAGGGTACATCCCTTGTATAATGTGTTTCTTTCCAACTTTTTCTTTGATTATTTTGGGATCGCCATATTCAAACATGATATGACATAGCGGCGGTAATTCATCAAAAAAATCCAGCAACTGCATCCAGTTTTCTTCTGCAAAAATAAGGATGCCAAATCCTGCAGTGTAAACATCCCATATCGTTTCTTTAAAAGTTGGCCACCAGAATTTTTGAAAATCTTTTGGCCGCATGTAGGTTGCCATGTGCAATGCAAAGAAGACACGATTGTTTTCGCGTGTGGGTACATTGCCAGCGGTGGAAGCTAACGCCCCTCTTACCATCAGTGGCTTTAATACATCAACGGCTTCAAGTACCTTTTCGGGGTAACGTCTAATGTCAGTAAGCGCACCAGTAAAAGAACGAAAATAATCTGCAAGGTAATCAAATGGGGCGCGTGAAATAGCCGTGAGTACGGGTGTCGTCGATTTGTTATACTTCAGTGACATTTCGTAGTTTGCCATAAACATTTTCATGCCTAATTCTTTTTCCATTAAAAATGCTTTTAATAATGCAAAAGCATTTAGAGGCCATGGTTGAGAAAACTCTGTGAAGGCTCTTGGCATTTGTTCATGCCACATATATTTAAGTGGATCGGCGATAAGTTGGTTGTATTCAGTCGGTTCCATAATATGAACATTTGGATGCTGCATAAAACCGTCAGCTCCCATGACATTGGTTCGGCTGCCAATTGCTTTTGTTACATAGGGCATAGCTGGCCACGTTCCGATTAATGTATCGGTGTCATATTTGGCATTGATCTTTTCAGCAGCTTCCAGAACTTTCGTATACCCATATTGAGCACACCGCAAATCATATCCGGCAAGTTCCAGCGCTGCACATGCATTAACACCACAGGATTCAGGTACACGGGTTGGCATTTTTCCAGCTAATACATCAGTAAACAACTGACTTCTAAATTCACTATTTTCCATAATTCCTCCATTCATTTCATTGAAATCTCGAATAATTGAAAAAATTGATTTAATTAAACACACAAACATTAATAGAAACGATAGTTAGTTATAATTAATATTAGCTATATTTAACATAAATTGATGATAGCACGAAACAAAGAGTTTGTCTATAATAATTTATAAAAAAATATTAAATTACGAAAATAATGTGATATGTCTAGAATGATAATCGTTTAATATCGATGATTGTGATATTTTACTATTAAAATGTTATTGTGAATGATTTGATCGTTTAACGATAAGTTATATATAGTTAATAATGAATGATGCAATTTGCAAAAAAAACAAACCTCAGTGCAATGTTTTAACATTATACTGAGGCTGCAGATGAAATTACTGAAGATTTTAATTATTATAGAATAATAAAATTCTTCTCGATTCGAATACTGATTTTTTTTTCGATTTCATAGGAATCATTGATTACCTGAGCAATGATTTTTTTGTCGAGGTTCATCGCTGTTAGCAATTGATCAAGGTTAGCATTGGCAAAATCGAGTGAGGAACAGTCAATCAGACCGGCATCATAGGCGAGATTGGTGGCAACAGAAGCACCAAAATTGGTATAGGTAATAAAAGCAATTTCAAATTCACTGAAATGCAAACCGCAATTTTCAGCAAGAATACGATAAAAATCTGTCATGACACTTTTCTGATTATAAATAATATTTTCATTTA
>JGI24143J45723_1000185_pt1 | contig 33260 bp, 33 predicted proteins | sample BarGraIncu00432A_FD_45723 | JGI IMG/M metagenome (IMG submission 45723) | reverse complement strand
GTGGAAAGGAGCAGTGCCCCTGCGGGTGAAGATACGAGTAAGGTTCTCTACTTGAATGGCTGTATGCATACAGTGCTACCTCCAAAACGAGTGTGGGGAAAAGCGAACTGTATGACAAGAGAGATTACTGACGGACTTTATGAAAATCAGTGACTGAGGAATTGACTGCCCTGCGTTTACTAAGGCAAGCTCTCGGCTGTAACTTGTCTAATCAACACCACCCNCGTCATCAGTTGGTGCAAATCCTGTTCTCTGTCATTGTCGTACCTCCGTATGCACGAATGTCTATACCCGCCCTCAAAGCGCGACTCCGAGACTACACCAGAACGTATCTGTTGTCAAATGGTCCTGGTCGCACTCTGATGCTTGTCTTAGACAGAGTACAATGGCCGTGCTCAGGGACAACGCAAGCCGCCCAGTCCCTTTTCGGGAAAAGGCGGTTCTCGGCGACAATGATATTGTCAAGCTACATGAAGCGCTCGAAACGCTCCTTGCCGGCCTTGCAGACTGGACAGACCAGCGGAGGCTGCGGCCTTGCGCACAGGTAACCACAGACCTTGCATCGCCAGACCGGAAACGCGAGCTCAGCCACAGGCACCTGTTCCATCTCCTTTGCGTCCGCAGTTGGCCCGCCGACCGGACGCCGCTCCGGAATCGATGTGACAGTCTTCTCGCCACGACTGATCTCGGGCGAGACATACAGTGCGCAGTAGCAGGCACCGTATTCGTCGAGATCGGCGTCTCGGTAGTCACACGGACAGACGATGTCGACATCCCGCTCTCGTACCCCTGATGCCAGACGGCAGGGGCAGGCGCGATATCCGTAGCGTGCCTCGTTTTCCAGCAGACCCCGGACCAACTCCCTGGCAAAAGCATCGTCAGGATTGACAGAATATCCTGCGTCCCGTGCCTCGAGGACCAGCCTCTCCCAGACCTCAGCGACACGCTCGTCCGCTATCCTATTCATTCGGCCGCGAGCTCCCGAATCTTGTCTTCCTGGAAACCTATGACACAATCCTTGCCATCCAGGACGATGGTCGGAAACGAGCACGCTGGGTTCCATTTCAGGACCTCCTGCTTGGCCAGTTCCTTGTTGCCGCCTTCCTGGTCGTCGACATCGACGTAGTCGTAGCCTACGCTCAGCTCCTGAAGCAACGCCTTGGTCTTGCGACACCAGCCGCAGGTCGTCAGCGTATAGAGGAGNACCTTATGCTTGTTGTGCATTCCTTCNACATGCTTGGGTTCCAACANTGTTTCCTCCTTGACACAGATAGATGCCTATGTGTGCAACAATGACCTGAAAACCTCGACGGTCTCGCGACACTGATCGGTCGTCACATCGTGGTGCGTGACCAGTCGAACTGTAGTCGGCGTGACGGCATTGCACAGAACGCCCTTCTCCTTGACCGCGGCCACGAACGACGGCGCATCTTTACCGCTTGCATTAACATTGACCATAACCATGTTGGTTTCAGCTTCAGACGGGTCAGTTCCATACCCGATACCGGCAAGTTCGCCTGCGAGCAGTTTCGCATTGGCATGGTCCTCCGCCAGTCTGTCCACCATCGTCTCAAGCGCCACAATACCTGCAGCCGCCAGAATGCCGACCTGACGAAGTCCGCCTCCCAAGCGCTTGCGGTTCTTGCGCGCTCGTTCAATATACTCTCTTGACCCAACGAGCAACGATCCGACAGGAGCACACAAGCCTTTGGAAAGACAGAACATGACGGAATCGGCGTAGGATGCCCACACGTCTGGTGTGGTGCCAGAGGCGATCGATGCATTGAAAAGCCGCGCTCCATCCATATGCACGGCAATGCCACGCTCCCGCGCAGTTGCCCCAATCTCGCGTACGTACTCGATGGGCCATATCTTGCCCCCACCTCGATTGTGAGTGTTTTCGATAGCAATAAGGGACGTCCGTGGAAAATGAATGTTACTGGAGTCGCGGATTGCGTGCTTAACATCATCCGGGTCCATGACACCCCGCTCGCCTGGAACCTGCCGAGCCTGAACGCCCGACAGCATCGCGATGTCGCCAACCTCATAGTAGAAGATGTGGCTCTCGGCTTCCGTAATAAGCTCGTCCCCACGCTGTGTGTGCGTCATGATGGCGACCTGATTGCCCATCGTGCCTGAACATACAAACAGACCAGCTTCCTTGCCCAGCATTTTTGCACCCAGTTCTTCCAGTCTGACGACAGTAGGGTCCTCGCGGTAGACGTCGTCNCCGACCTCCGCCGTCGCCATGGCGTCGCGCATGGCCTGTGTAGGCTTCGTAACAGTATCAGAACGAAAATCGATCATTGTTCCCTCCAAGCAGATTGAGTTTTCTGCGATGCGGACAACATTTAGACGTTCTCGACGTTGACCGACTTGACCCCACGGATCTTGCTGACGTGCTCGACGATCTCGTTAATCGTCGGGTCCAGGAATTTGTCATCAGAACCAACGCTGACTTCGACCCTGACCGCCCCCTGGTCAATACCGATGTACTTGACCATCTTGAGCGTGATGATATCGACCCCGACTGGCGGCCACAGCACATGCTTCAGCTCCTCGGTCACGGTCTTGACGTCAAGCGTGGAATCATAGTCGATACCCTTCATTTCTTTCTTGTACTTGCGAATGGCCGACCGGAGTCCATCGACAGCGAGAACCGAACAGTGCATCTTCACGGGAGGGAGACCCCCCAGCTCGTCGGCAGCCTGTTTCCATGTGATCGCCTCAGCCTCATCGATCGTCTTGCCCTTAGCCAAGTCTGTGATGATGGAACCTGTGGCTATGTTGGAGGCACAGCCGTAGGACTGGAATTTCACATCCTCAATACGGTCGGTTGCCTTGTCGATCTTGAGGTAGACCGTGATCTCGTCGCCACACGCGGGCGACCCTTCAGTAGCACAGGCGTCGGCGTTTTCGATGATGCCGATGTTGTGCGGGCTCTTGAAATGCTCAATGACTTTCGCAGTGTACTTGATTGCCATGGTACCTCCTTATTGCACAGGCGGCCTGATCGTGCTCTGAGCGCGCAAGCGTTCCACGATCGGGATCAGCTTTGCCAGAGTAGTATCGACATCNGCCTCGGTGTTGTACCGAGANAGCGTAAAGCGGATCGAGCCATGCGCCTGTTCGTGGTTGCGCCCGATCGCCATGAGAATGTAATTCGGTTTGAGCGTCGCGGCTGCACAGGCTGAACCAGTGTCGACCACGATCCCATCCATATCAAGGAACATCATAATCGCCTCGCCCTCGATGAACAGGAAACTGTAACACAGATGCGACGCAGCCCTTCCGGCGCCATCCGGCCCATTGAGCAGAATATATGGAATGTGCTCACGGATGCCAGTGGCAAGACGGTTCGTGAGGCCAAGCATGTACTCAACATCCTTGTCGAAGGTCGCGTACAGCAACTCGACGGCCTTGTCGAATCCCGCAATACCCATCGTGTTGGGTGTACCCGGAACAAGCGGAGAGTACGACTCCGAGCCAAAGGTAATGGGGCGTATCTTCGTGCCCTTTCGTACGTAGAGAGCGCCAACACCCTTCGGACCATGGATCTTGTTGCTGGAGAAACTCACCAGATCTGCCTTCACCGCGTCGACATCCAGTCGCTGCGTCTGTAGTGCACTGGCGAAATCCACATGGTATGGAATCCTGCGGCCCACGTGTTGTGATGCCTCGGCAATGATTGCTCCTGCCTCGGCAAGAGGTTCGATCGTACCGATCATGTGGTTGACACCCATCAAGCTGACCATCGCCGTGTGCTCATTCAGGACTGAAGAAAGTTGGTCGAGATCATACTTCCCCTCACCATCGACCTTGATGTAGTGAGCCCGGTAGCCTTCCTTCTCCAGTGCCTTGTACACCGCAAGCGCAGCAGGGTACTCGATCTCGCTGGTTACAATCTCCGGTTTGTCGACTGCCTGCGCCCACGTCGAGCCCCACAGGGCGATGTTGATAGCTTCAGTGCCACTTCCCGTGAACACAACCTCCTTCTGCGACGCTCCAATGGCGACTGCAAGCCGGTTCTGTGCTCTCTCTACGAGTTCCGCGGCGCCAGTACCGCACTGCGTGAATGCTGCCGGTACCGCGTATTCATCAATAGCAGCAGTGCGCATCGCTGCCCAGGCCTCAGGCGCGACTATCGTACTGCGAAAGTTGTCAAGATAGATCATTGTCTACCTCCTTTTCCTGCAGTGGTCAAGAACAGCCTCGAATGCAAGATTTCTTCTTTCAGCCTATCACAAACGGGGCAAAGTCAACACGCGAAAAAGCGGTGAATACGCGTCAGCGTGTAGAGTGATGGCGGCTCAGCATGTTGTACATGCCTCTCATGTCTCTGTAGTGCTGGAAATCAGAACGGGCCAGTACCAGTGCCTGGCGAACAACATCGGGCTGACTGGAGTACCGCTCAGCAATGGCACGGTATCCCATGATAGTCTTGCGTTCGGCNTCCACGACAACGCCGAGTCCCTGNAGCAGAGCGCTGTAGTCGAGAACCTGCCCTGACTTCAGGGAGGCGATCGCTTCCCTGTGCGGCTCATAGACAACGCCCGCGTATGCACGGTACAATTGTTGCAACAGCTGAGCGTGGGCAGCTTCACCGGTTGCGAGCAAACTGAACGTTGCCTTCAGACGCCTGTTGGGCGTCATCTCAATGAGTTGCAGGTAGTGAGCACGTGTTTTGACTTCATCCTCCATTGCATCTTCCAGCAACTCCTGGAGACTGAACGGCGCTCCTTGCGCTTCCCGCGCAATGTGCCGTCCGACACGACTTCCAAGCGACCGAAGACGTTGCTGCGCCCGCCACAGCGTGCGAAGGCTGAAGACCCCACCAATCGTTCCTCCCTGCCTGACAATGTCATCCTCGAGCTGGGAGATCAGCTCATCACCACCACTCAATCGACGCGTCATCACCAGAAATACGGTGACGCCTCCGAGATCGACCGAGCGGACAAATCCAGATACCGCAGGCACGATGGCCCCATTCCAGTAGGGAAAAACGAGAACAAGCCTGTCCCCTCGGCCGAACGACACACCGGGGGTGCTCAGTACCCCCAGGTCAAAGCCGCGGACTGCCCGCCTCGCTGAACGCTTCCATCCAGCAGGTAGAGCAGTGAAGCGATCGGTCAGGCCAAAGAGCGGGGCATTCAGTGCCGCCGCTATGCCTTCAGCNACCATTCGAGAACGCCCCATAACAGAGTAGAACATGGTCTTCGTTGTCATTGAGTTGCTCCTCTGACGCAATCAGCCCACCGCCATTGTAGCCGGTGGGCTGACGACTACAACGCGAGACTCAGGCGGTTCAGAACTGGATGCCGGACTCCTCTAGCTTGAGCAGACGGGCCCACTCGTCGTCGATCATCTTCTGCATCTCGACGATGACGTGTTCGTTCCCAGGCTTGAATAGATGCCTGAACCGTGTCTGACCCTTGAGGAACTCCTCAATCGGTTTACGGTTGGAGGGCTTGGTGTTGACATGCACGACACCGTTTTCGATCTCGTACAGTGGCCAGAAGTTGGTCTCGACGGCCAGCTTGGAATACTGCATGGTAAGTGCGGGATCAAAGGACCAATTGGTCGTGCAGGGCTGCAGAACCGCAAGAACGGCCGGACCATCAGCATTGAAACCCTTCTGCGCCTTCTTGTACAGGTCCAGCGTGTTGTGAACTGCTGCCTGGCCGACGTATGGAATACGGTGGGCCGCTACAATCTCTACAAGGTTCTTCCTCCACTGCGGCTTGCCGGAGCTGACCTTCCCCGCCGGAACGGTCGTCGTGCTAGCGCCAAACGGCGTGGCTCCGCTGCGCTGGTTGCCGGTGTTCATGTAACCCTCATTGTCGTAGACGAGGTACATGAACTTGTGCCCGCGCTCAAGCGCCCCGGAAAGAGCCTGGAATCCTATGTCGTACGTGCCGCCGTCGCCTCCGACCGCAAGGATGTTGACGTCGCCGTCGATCTTGCCACGACGTTTCAGAGCCTTGTACGCGGCTTCGACACCTGAAGCGACCGAGGCGGCGTTCTCGAATGTCACATGCATCCACGGTGTATTCCAAGCCGTAAACGGATAGATCGTCGTTACAACCTCAAGGCAACCTGTCGCGCTGATGACGATGACTGGTTTGTCGGAGGCCGCGAGAACAGTCTTGATGAGAGGTCCAATGCCGCAACCAGAGCACATCCGATGGCCGGACACGATTCGGGCATCAGCACCATCAGTCTTCAAAGCGATTTCTTGCAGTGTAGGCATGTCTGCTACCCCCTCAGTCCGATGTACCGCTGATGCTCCGGGTCAAGTTTGCCAGACAGCAGCTCCTCGAAAACGGCCTCGATTTCAGTGGTCATGATGTCGCGACCACCCAACCCATAGATGTAACTCTGCATTGCCGGTCGCTTGTCCAGTTCCCACAGCGCATTGCGGAACTCGGANTAGACCGGAGCATAGGCGCCGAAATCCATCGATCGATCGAGAACGCCGACGACGGGAACGTGACGGAGTGCATCACGCACTTCACCGTATGGGAATGGTCGGAAAAGAATCGGCTTGAGCATTCCGACTTTCTTGCCCTGCACACGCATGGCATCGACGGCAGCCTTCGCGGTGCCTGCAGCCGAATTGAGGACGACGACGACAGCTTCCGCATCGTCGGTACGATAGGTCTCGAAGAACGGGTACTGTTTGCCGGTGATGGCTGAGAGCTCAGTACCGACTTCACGATAGACTTCGAACACCTTGCTCATTGCCTCTTCCTGAGCGCGCTTGAACTCGAAATAGTAGTCCGGGAGGACCAATGGTCCGACGCTCTTCGGATGTTCGACATCCAGCAGAGCACGATCCAGGAACCGCACGCCGACAAACTTCCGTACAAGAGCGTCGTCGAAGATTTCGACTGGCTCCACCGCATGACTGGTGATAAACCCATCCTGGTTGACCATAGCCGGTAGCTGAACACGTTTGTCCTCAGCCACACGAATCGCAAGCAGCAGGTTCTCGTAGACTTCCTGGGCATTCTCACTGAAGATCTGGATCCAGCCGACAGTGGTCACACCCATGACATCCGAATGATCACAGTGGATATTAATCGGGGCGGACAGCGCCCGGTTGACCAGCGACATAACAATAGGCAACCTCAGGCCTGGTGTCGCGGCAACGACTTCCCACATCAGGGCAAGTCCCTGGGACGAGGTCGCCGACATGGCACGAGCACCAGCTGTCTCGGCGCCGACAGTCGCTGACATAGCTGAATGCTCTGACTCGACGGGCACCATCTCTGTGTCGACAATTCCATCTGCGACATACTGCGCAAACTGCTCCACGATCGGCGTCTGAGGCGTAATCGGGTAGGCAACGACGACGTCGGGGTTGATCTGACGCATCGCTTCAGCGGCTGCCTGTGCTCCCGTAATCGCTTTCTTCACTCCCATGACATCTCCTCCCTACAGCTTACAGGCGGCTTGCTCCGCCTCTTCTTCGCGAATCATGCTGATGCACTTGGTCGGACACTCATGGGCGCAGATACCGCATCCCTTGCAGTAATCAAGGTTGGTCGCCAGGCGCACCACTCCCTTGAAGACCCGCCCGCCTTTGCCAGGCACGCCCTCATCCGTCTGTCTGACGGGAATAGCCATATCGGGACAGTAGTTCACACAAATCATGCAATGGATACATTCAGAAGCATTCCAGACCGGACGGAGAACACGCCAACCACCGGTCTTGTAACCAAGCGATGTAGCTGCCGGCAACTCCACGCCAAGTTCAAGTTCCTGCCATGTCTTTCTTTCGCTCATTTGAACACCTCCTCATAGCCCTTTCGGAGCATGCTGATATTCTTCTGCACCTTCTCTTCGCCTATCTTTGGCAGGAAATGCTCACGCAGGACATACTCCAGCGACTCCATCTTCACAATGCCAGTCAACTTTACGAGTGCCCCGAGCATTGGCACGTTTGGTGTGTCCATGCCCAGCAATTCCAGTGAGATACCGGTAGCGTCGACACCGTACAGGGTGCCGTTGAACTGCGCCAACTTCTTGATCTCAGCGGAAAAGACTTTGGTGTTGACGATGAGGATGCCAGTATCAGGCAACCCCGCTGCAACCGCGATGGAGCGCATGATACCTAAATCGAGCACCATGACCACATCAGGGTTGACAATCGGCTCATGACTCTTGAGTACCTTGTCGGCGATCTTAGTGTAAGAGACCGTCGGAGCCCCACGACGCTCAGACCCGTACTCGGGGAAAGACTGAATATACTTGCCTTCCCTGAACGCCGCCTCAGCCAGCAACTGGGATCCCGACTTGGCTCCTTGGCCTGCTCTGCCATGCATTCTGACTTCGTAGACTTCTTTCATGTTTCCTCCTCTTCCCAGACCTCGATCGCAGATTCGTGGTTTCATGGCATACGTTCGTGCAGAATGCCCTGCAAGACTTACAGAGCTCCTCCTGGAGTCAACCATGCAAAACCAATCTAACCAGAAGTACACTGTGTCAAACGACGCCTACCGGCCCTTCCTGCGTCAACATTATAGAATCCGTGGGGGCAAAAAGCAATGGAATATCAAGAAACCGTCACAGTCCAAAACAGTACTACCGACCTCTCCGAGAGGTGCCGGACTCCTCATCGCGGCCTGCGCGTGCCTACTTTCCGATCGCCGACCCAAGTAGTGTCAGCTGATGTTCGAGCCAAGGCACAAAGACACCTTCAGCCGTTGCGCCGAGAGCATCCAGACTGCAAGCAATGATGCCGTTTGACTGCTGACTGACTCCGGCGCTGCCTCCAGGAGCGACATTCACGACGACGACCCGGGTCTTCTCTCCGGACCCCCAATCAGCAACTCTCGAGGCCGCCTCTGCTCCCGAGAAGTCAAGACCCTTCAGCCCCGGCTGAACCACAACTCGCAACCCGAAATCCCTGGCTGCGCTTGACCANGTTGCATCCTCTGTCAGGAACGCCCTGGTACCAGCGCTCCAGACCAGCCGTTTCAGACGACCATCCGCCTGGCTGCACTGGTCCATGAACACTGCATATCGCGAGTCGAACTGCTCCTTCAGCTCCGGGTACAGGGCATCCAACGTATCGCGCATCAGGCGAGCCATGTCTGCGGAATCCCGAAAAGATAACCAGGAACCGTCCGGCGTGCCCTTGTCCAAGGCAGCAGAGAGACTGACGAAGCGCACCCTCCCCTGTTCCATCTCGCTGAACCATGTATCGATAGAGGTTCCGGTCTGGAAAACGACAGCACTCGTGGACACAAGCTCTCGCGCATTCTGGAGAGGTGCTCCGTCGTCTCCGGCAAGAACCTGAACCTGCAACGCGCTCCCAGCGATAGCCTGAGCAATCAGCGCAACCGGCTCGATCGTCCCCGAGATGATCGTGGGCTGTACCATGTTGCGCGGACCACAACCANACACTGCCATGGTCACTACCATGGTTAAGGCAAGAATCATCCAAAGCTTCTTCACTCCAGGCTCCTTCACGAGTCCGTTACGGGCCGAAGCTCGTGTTACCCGTTACGCCGAATCGTCCCTTTGGGGGAGCATCCTCAACAAAAGTTTGATGAGACCGTAGAAAATTCCCAGCACGGCAAAGATGAGGACATAGCTCAGTCCACTGATGCGCAGACCTTCAGCAACAACAGAATCCATGGCGCCTCCTATCGTACCAGGGCCAGAATCAAACCTCCTGCGATGATGGAGGCGATCTGCCCTGCGACATTGGCGCCAACAGCATGCATGATGATGAAGTTGCTGCCATCTTCCTGCTGCGCCATTTTCTGAATCACGCGAGCAGACATCGGGAACGCCGATATGCCACATGCGCCGATCATCGGGTTGATCTTTCGTTTCCGGAACAGGTTGATCAACTTCGCGAAGAGGACTCCACCCGCCGTGTCGAACACGAAGGCAATGAGACCCATCCCGATGATGAGGAGCGTCGTCGGATTCAGGAATTGCTTCCCTCCCATAGAAGACCCAATCGTGATGCCCAGCAGGATGGTCACCAGGCTGGAAAGCTCGTTCTGAGCAGCCTTGGAGAGACGTTCTGTTACACCGGACTCGCGCAGCAGGTTGCCAAACATGAGGCTGCCGATGAGGGCCACAGACATGGGCGCTATGATACCGGCGATGAGCGTGACAGCAATGGGAAAGATGACTCTAACCATCCTCGAGACCTCGTGTTCAGGGCTCTCCATGTGAATCATGCGCTCTTCGCGGGTCGTGAGCGCCCGAATGACCGGTGGTTGAATAACCGGAACAAGCGACATGTATGAATAGGCGGCCACGGTGATCGGGGCCAGCAATCCTGGAGCAAACCGCGTAGCGACATAGATCGACGTCGGTCCGTCGGCTGCCCCGATGATTCCAATCGCAGCAGCCTCTCTGAGACCTGGAATGCCCATGACGCCGGGGATGCGTCCGACCAGCAGAGCCAGCATCATCGTAAAGAAGATTCCGAATTGCGCTGCCGCCCCAAAGAATAACATCTCGGGATCCTGCAGGAGTGGACCGAAATCGATCATTGCTCCCACGCCGATGAAGATGAGGATGGGGAACAACTCATTCGTGATACCGCCTTTGAACAAGACGTCCAGGAAGCCGCCGCCGACGGCCGACGAAAACGGGATGTTGGCCAGCAGACAGCCAAATCCCATGGGCAACAGGAGGTTCGGCTCATACTCCTTCTTCACTGCGAGCCAAATAAGCGCCAGACCAACGCCGAACATCGCCCATACACGCCAGTCTGACATGCCAGCAATACCACGCAACAGGTCTGCCATACACTCACCCCGCTTTTCCTCGAAACGCGCTTCCTGTAGTCATTGTACAAGACTGGACAAGTTCTCCAAGAATGCGGAACACTCCTCGTGTGCAAATGCCTCCAAGGAGTGTTCCGCCTGGGCAGGCTATTACCTGTCAGGCAAGCTTGAGCAGAAGATCCCCAGTCTTGACAGTCTGGTTGGACTCGACGGCAACTTCCTCGACCGTGCAATCACGCGGAGCAAGAATCTCGTTCTCCATCTTCATGGCCTCGATGATAAGCAGGGTGTCGCCCTTCTTCCACGAGCTTCCGGGCGTCGCCATGACCTTCAGGATCTTGCCGGGCAGCGGCGACTTCATGGCTGTTGCACCGCCGGCCGGAGCAGCGGTTCTTGCGATCGCCGGGCTCGCGACAGGTGCCGGNGCAGCCACTGCCNTGCGTGCAGGAANGGGCGCAGCAGCAGGGACAGGAACAGGGGCAACGGCCGCCGGAGCTGACACTGGCGAATGCCCGGATTTCTGCGGGCCTACTTCTTCTACGTCGACGTCAAACGTCTTGCCGTTTACGGTGATCCTGTACTTTTTCATAGTTTATCCTCCCGTCAGCGCCAGCGCGGCCTGACTGATTGTTCATACGGTGGTCGTCTCCATGCCGCGTTGGCAGGGGGCAATGGCGGTTCTGGCTGCTGGAACGACACTCCGGCAGCGGCCATCGCGGCCAGGACTGCCGCTGCAGACGCATCGTCAAGAGTGGACAAATCGGACAGGAAGGCAGGACTTTCGTTCTCTTCGACCGCAGCCAATGCCGCTCCTGCAACAACAGCTAATTCCTCGTCGGTCACGTCCTGTCCGTGCAAATCCATACGAATCATGATGGTCCTTCCTAGAGCGGGATGTTCCCGTGCTTGCGCGTCGGTCGTTCCTCGCGCTTGTTTGCGGCGGCTCTGAAGGAGCGGATAACGCGGCTTCTAAGCTGGGATGGCTCCAGAATGTCATCGACGAGACCCCGCTCTCCGGCCACGTAGGGGTTATAGAGCCTCTCCTTGTAGTCAGCAATGAGCTTTTGACGGGTAGCCTCCGAATCTGAGGCCTCGCGGATCTCCTTCGAGAAGATGATCTGGGCAGCACCATCTGCCCCCATCACCGCGATCTCAGCCGATGGAAGGGCAAACACGAAATCAGCGCCAAGATCCCGGCACGACATCGCGATGTACGCTCCGCCATATGCCTTGCGGAGGATAACAGTTACCTTGGGCACAGTGCACTCCGAGAAGGCGTAGAGAAGCTTGGCTCCGTGCCGGATAATGCCCCCGTGCTCCTGGTCGAGGCCCGGAAGATATCCGCCGACATCCACCAAGGTGAGCAACGAAATGTTGAACGCGTCGCAGAACCGGACGAAGCGGGCCGCCTTGTCCGAACTGTCGATGTTCAGGACTCCTGCCATCGATCTAGACTGATTGGCGACCACTCCGACGACTTGCCCACCCATGTGCGCGAAGCCAACACAGATTGACTTCGCGAAACCCTCAGCTATCTCAAAGAACTTGCCTTCGTCCGCCAGACTCTCTATGACCTTGCGCACGTCATACGGCTTGTTCGCTTCTGCAGGGATGATATCCCCGATTTCCGCCGTGCTTCGATCGACGGGGTCGTCGCTCTGTGCCGCAGGGGCGTCTTCACTGTTGTTCGCAGGCAGATAGGACAGGAGCTCGCGAATCAGCTGGATGGCTTCCTCATCATTGGCTGCCGCCAGGTGAACATTGCCGCTCTTCTCCGCGTGCACCGTCAGACCCCCAAGCTCCTCGTCTGTGACTTCTTCGCCCGTCACACTCTGGATGACCTTGGGACCGGTAATAAACATGCGAGCCTGCTCNGTCATGACGACAAAATCCATGATACCNGGTGAATACACTGCGCCACCGGCACAGGGACCCGCTATCATGGAAATCTGGGGAATGACTCCTGANCTGATCGTATTCCGGTAGAAGATGCTGGCGTAGCCCTTCAGCGAGTCTATTCCCTCCTGGATGCGAGCTCCGCCCGAATCGCTGATACTCACAATGGGGGCTCCGTATTTCACGGCAAGGTCCTGAACATGAGCGATCTTGGCTGCGTGCATCTCGCCGAGCGAACCCCCTGCGACCGTGAAATCCTGAGAGTAGACGAAGACCAGACGACCATCGACGTACCCGTGGCCCGTGACTACACCATCGCCGGGCAATTCCTGCTTGTCCAGTCCGAAACCCGTATTCCGGTGGCTCACGAAAACGTTTTCTTCCTGGAATGACCCCGGGTCCAGCAGGAGCTCGATCCGCTCGCGTGCAGTCAGTTTACCGGCTTCGTGCTGTTTCTTGACACGACCGGGCCCTCCACCTGCGATGATCTGCTCTCTTTTCGACCGCAAGGTCGAGAACCGTTCATCATTGCTCATACTACCTCCTCAAGATTTCGGCTGGCAAATGAACGTCAGAAACATTCTTCATAAGTATACCGGGTTCATGGCAGCACTCAATCGGCGGCACATNCGAATGTCCCCTGCAGCAAGCGCCACAGGGGACGGAGAGGNTTGAATCAGGCTTAACGAGTTCCCTTGAATTCGAAGTAGTGGACCTTGCCGTCCAGTTCTTCCTTCATCCGGATAGCGTTCACCGGGCAGACCTGCATGCACAGGCCGCACCCATTGCACTTCTCGGTATCCACGGAGGGCTGCCGCTTCTCGGCATCCCATAGAATCGCTCTGTGAGCTCCATCGCTGCAGGCACGCAAGCAGTTGCCGCAACCGATGCACTTGTCAAGGTCGATGTCCGAACGAGAGCGAGGCGTGACCAGCTCTTCTTGGCCCTTGATACTCTTGAGCGCCTTGCCGATGATGTCCAGGGGCGATACATATCCCTTGCGGTCCAGATAGTCTGCAAGACCGCTCTTGAGATCTCTTATCGTGCCAAACCCATGGTGCATCGGGAGCGTACAAAACTGCACGTTGGAAGCTCCAACAGCCATCAGTTCCACCGCATCGCTCCATGAGTAAGCCCCGCCGTTCCCACTGATAGTGATGTCCACGTTGCGGGCAATCTCTGCAATGGTGCGGAGAGTGAGCGGCTTGATCGCCATGCCCGTCATCCCTGAATATGCCCCCTCGCCAAAGAGAGAAGGGCGTGGTTCAAGTGTCTCGACATCGATCCCGATCAGCGCGGGCACCGAGTTGCTTGCCGTGACGCCGTCGACGCCGGCCCGCTTCAGTGCCCTGGCGATCTCGACAATGTCTGTGACCTGAGGAGTGATCTTGATGAGAACGGGTGTCGTTCCGGCAGCTTCCTTTACCCAGCGTGCTACCTTCTCCGTCGCCTCGACACTCTGTGCAAGCATGCGGCCGGGAGCTTCACCCATACTTCCCTGCGGACAGCTGAAACTGCACTCGATGAGGTCGACGCCGGCTTTCTTGAGCTGCCACACCAGAGACTGCCAGTCTTCCCTTTTTGACCCCATGATGGAAGCGGCAACCATCTTGGTGGGGAATATGCGCTTCAGTGTTGTGACTCGCTCACAAATCTCATCGATGTGATATTGCGAAATGAGGTCGATATTGCCCAATCCCCACAGTTTGTGCGCAGCTGTGCCAAACGACGACATCATCGGGTATTTCAAGTTGACGGGATTGCTCTCGACAGAAGTGGTCTTGAGGACGACTCCGGCCCATCCTGCCTTCAGTCCGTCGATGGCCATATCTAGCTCGTCCGTGGGCGGAGCCGCAGACAGAATGAAGGGGTTCTCAAGATGTATGCCCAAGAAATCATACGAAAGGTCGTGTTCTCGATACATCACTTACCTCCTGCCACAAACGCGGCAATCTGCTCCGCCGCTTTCTTGCCGTCACGCACGGCCTCCACAACAGTCTGAGCGCCATGAACGGCGTCGCCGCCGGCATAGACGCCCAACATGCTGGTCTGCATGTTCTCCCCTACGCTGATGAGTCCTGAATTGCTTCGAGCGAGACCAGGGAACACACCCTCGTCGGCGCGCTGTCCGATGGCGNCGACCACCGTGTCGAGTGGTATGATGAAGCTCGACCCTGGCAAGGGTTCAAACCTGCATCGGCCGGATTCGTCCTCTTCGCACAGGCGAGCCTGAGTGACCTGCAGCCCCTCTACATGATGGCTGCCAACAACCTTGTCCGGGATTGCCAAGAACTGATAGGTCACGCCGAGCGCCGTAGCTTCTTCGATCTCCTTCTTGAATGCCTTCAGCTCCTTGATACCCCGACGGTAGACCACGATGACGTCTCGTGTCGGGTCTTCCTCACGGAGCATGGAGGCTACCTCGATTGCAACATTCCCACCGCCAATAACCCCTACGCGGTTTCCTGCGCCGCTGATTGCGCCAGATTTGATCTTGCGCAGCAGTTCGCGGGCATGATACACACCGACCAGCTGAGTGCCTTCGACGTTCACGTCACTCTCAGAGGGCAGTCCTGTCGCGACAAAGACGGCGTCATAATCAGCAACCAGAGGTTTCACGTCTGTCACGCGCTCGGTACGGACATGCGCAACAAATGTGGACGTCAGGAAGCGGACTTCCCGTTCGCCAACCTCGCGCGGATACCGATGCGTGGATACTTCCTGACTGGGCACGCCGCCCACCTGCCGAGCCTCGAACACGTCACAGGAGAATCCGCTGACCCTGAGCTCGCGGGCGCAGGCAAGCCCCGCAGGACCAGCCCCGATGATAGCAACCTTGCCCACAATAGTTTCAGGCAGTTCCATGCGATCAGATGGATCAGTCGAGTCTGTTACGAAGCGATGCAGCTCCCGAATGCGCAGAGGGGCATCTATCCTCGACCGCGTGCATACAGACTGACAAAACGCTTCTTCAGGACAAATACGGCCACACGTCTCGATGAATGGATCAGCATTCTGCAGAAGGGTCCGTGCACCGTGCAGGTTCCCGCTGCGAATCGATTGTATGAACTCGGGCACTGGAACGTGCGCTGGACACTTCGCCTGGCATGGCGCATCGTAACAGTATAGACAACGCTCGGCCTCGATGGCTGCCTGCTGCCGGCTCAGAGTCTTCTCAAATTCTTCCATTGTTCCTCCCACTTTCCATGATTGCCCTCAACAACCTGCGCAACCATGCTCCACCGAGCCGCCAACGGCGCACGCAGGTAGCTTGCAGGTTGTCAGAAACCGCCTCTCTTGAGTTATACGCGGATTCCCGGGTTTTCCAACCTCATCGAGTCCTGGCTGGATCCGGAACAGACAGGGGCCGACCCTTCGGCCGACCCCGTGAAACTTACCAGAAAGACCGCTAACCCGCGAAGTGACAGGCGACCACGTGACCAGAACCCATGTCACGCAGCTCAGGCTCCAGCTCAGCGCATATCGGTTGTGCAATGGGGCACCGCGTTCGGAAGTGGCACCCACTAGGTGGATTCACCGGACTAGGAAGGTCTCCCTTGAGCACAATACGCCGGCGCTGCATTTCAACCCGCGGATCGGGAATGGGCACCGCCGATAGCAAAGCTTTCGTATACGGATGCAACGGATGTTTGTAAATATCCTTGCTTTCATCCACCTCGACAATCTTGCCCAGGTACAGCACGATCACGCGATTACTGATATGCTTGACCATCGCAAGATCATGGGCGATGAACAGATATGTCAGTCCCAGGTTTTGCTGCAGATCTTCGAGCATATTCACAATCTGGGCCTGAATACTGACATCAAGGGCCGAAATGGGTTCGTCCGCAACGATGAAGTCCGGATTCATGGCTAGAGCTCGAGCTATGCCGATGCGCTGACGCTGTCCCCCAGAAAATTCATGTGGAAACCGGTTGGCGTGTTCCGGATTGAGTCCAACCGTGCGCAACAGTTCCTGAACGCGCTCCCGGCGCTCGGCCATGGTTCCAATGCTGAAGATGTCCATCGGTTCTTCGATGATGTTTCCTACGGTCATCCGTGGATTGAGCGACGCATAGGGGTCCTGGAAGATCATCTGCAATTTGCTGCGAACCTTGCGCATGGCTTCCCCCGTCATGACGCACAGGTTTTCGTCACAATAGGTAATGGTGCCCGCCGTCGGCTTGTACAGACTCACAATAGTTCTGCCGACAGTCGTCTTACCGCAACCCGTCTCACCCACCAGTCCCACCGTTTCGCCCCGACCGACCTCAAACGAAACATCGTCGACTGCCTTCAGACTGGCCATATGTCGCGCATACGGTCCGCCGACATTGACCGCAAAATACTTCTTGAGATGTTCGACCCTGAGTATGGTATCCATCGTTATTCCACCTTTACAAATCCAGAAACTGCCGGCGCAGTCGGATGATGGAGAAAACACCGAGCACGGTGCCCTTCTCCGACTGTGACAAGTGGCGGTTCCTGCACACGGCAGATGTTCATGGCATACTTGCAACGTGGAGCGAACTTGCAGCCAACGGGAGGCGCGAGCAGATCCGGGGGACTCCCTTCAATAGGGATCAGACGTTCCCGGTTTTCAGCGTCGAGGCGGGGGACGGATTTCATGAGTCCCATGGTGTACGGATGCCCGGGCTTTTCGTAGAGATCGTAGACGTCCGCTTCTTCAAGCACTCGTCCTGCATACATGACAACCACCTTGTCGGCCATGCCGGCTACGATAGAAAGATCATGACTGATGATGATAATGCTAGATTTGAGTTTCGCTTTCAACTCCTTCATCAGTTCCAGGATCTGCGCCTGAACTGTAACGTCCAGAGATGTTGTTGGTTCGTCGGCAATGACCAGCTCCGGATTGCACGAAAGCGCCATGGCAATCATGACGCGCTGCCGCATGCCGCCCGAATATTGATGGGGGTAGTCACGCATGCGTTCTTCGGGACTGGGAATGCCCACCAGGGAGAGCATGTCAACGGCTCTCTTCCAGGCCTCTTTGTTTGTCGCAAGGCCATGCGCAACCATCGACTCCGTCATCTGAAGACCAATGGTCAGCACCGGATTAAGAGAAACCATCGGGTCCTGGAAGATCATGCCGATATGGCGGCCTCGCACTTTCATCATGGCCTCGGCCGGAAGACTCAGCAGATCGACCATCCCCTTATTGGGACCGTCCTTCTCCATCCGGTCCGACAGTCCCAGCGCTGCACCGTCAAACCACACCTGCCCGCCCTCAATCCGGCCGGGAGGGCTCGGGATGAGCCGCATAACGGACATCATCGTCACTGACTTGCCAGAACCGGACTCGCCCACGATACCGACGACAGAGTTCTTTGGAATGGTCAGGGTCATGTCGTCCACCGCATGGACAACACCGGCATAGGTGTGAAAATTGGTCGTAAGACCCTGGATGCGCATCAGAACATTGTTTTCATCCATTGCGCACCCCCTACTGCCTCAGGCGTGGGTCCAGCGCGTCGCGCAGGCCGTCACCCAAGAAGTTGAACGCAAACATNGTCAGACTGATCGCGAGTGCTGGAAACAGCACAAGGTAGGGGAATGAACGGATGGCTTCGGTACCGTCNGAAGCAAGAACGCCCCAGCTGGCCACCGGCGCGCTGACGCCCAGCCCTATGTAGCTGAGAAAAGCCTCGGTGAAGATCGCGGCTGGAATCTCCAGCGTNACTGTNACAATGATGGGACCCATGGCATTGGGGATCAANTGCCTGAAGAGGATACGGTTGTTCGGGGCGCCGATGGTCTTCGCGGCTAGCGCGAATTCACGTTCTTTGAGCGACAGAATCTCGCCTCGGACAATGCGCGCCATAGGTAGCCAGTAAGTAAGCCCGATGGCAATGAACACATTCACCAAGGGATTGACACCTTTATCCTTGAATAGCACCGTCAGCAGGATAACGATGATTAGCGTGGGTATACCGTACAGGATATCGACGATACGCATCATGATGTCGTCGACCCGCCCTCCAAAGTAAGCGGCGATTCCGCCATAGGTCACCCCGATGAGAAAGTTGAGAGCCGCGCAAACAATGCCTATGGCAAGCGAGATGCGCGAACCGTACATGACACGTGTCATCTGATCGCGTCCCAGCTGATCCGTTCCGAAGGGATGTCGCAGCGTGGGGGACTGAAACGTATTGCCCAGGTCCTGATCTTCGTAGGTGTATGGTGACACCATCGGTCCGACGATGGCGACGACGAACAGGGCGATAATGATCCAGAACCCTACGACGGCCAGCTTGTTGCGGCGAATCCGGCGTATGGCGTCGCTCCAGTACGTAGTCGACCGTCCAGCAATTTGTTGCAGCTCGCCAGAATCCTTGGGGGCAGGAACGAATGAATCTGCATCAGGCGCAACGCCTTCCTTGAATTGCCATGCAGTCTGCGCAGCCATCACGACACCTTCCTTTCGACGTAGCGGATACGTGGGTCGAGCCAGGCATACGTGAGGTCTACCATGAAGTTCAGGAACACCAGCAGGGCGCTGTAAAAGATGGTCACGCCCAGGATGGTCGTGTAGTCGCGGTCATTGATACTGGTAACGTAGTAACGGCCTAGACCCGGAATTGCGAAAATCTTCTCGACAACGAAACTTCCCGTGAACACCGCCGCGATAAGCGGCCCCAACACCGTAACGACCGGGATGAGGATGTTGCGAAGTGCGTGCCGGAAAATGACAAGGCGCTCAGAGAGTCCTTTTGCACGTGCCGTCGTGATGTACTCCTGGCGCAGGACCTCGAGCATGGACGAGCGCACAAGACGTGCTATGAATGCTATCGGATACCCTGCCAGCGTAAAGGCGGGAAGGATAATCTGTTTTATGGAACCCCAGCCAGCGGCAGGCACGAGGTGCAGTCCCAAGGCAAAGATGAACATGAGCAATACCGCCATGATGAAGTTGGGGACGGATACGCCCAGGAGCGCGACGAACATCACGAGATTGTCCTGCCAGCCGTTCTGCCTGAGTGCACCCCAGATGCCCAGCGGGATGCCAATGCCGACGGCAAGAATCACCGCCACCACTCCCAATGCAGCCGACACAGGAAATCCATCGTTGATGATGTTGTTGACAGTACGGTCCGTGTACTTGAAACTGGGACCGAGGTCACCCCGCAGAAGGTTCTTCATGTAGTCGACATACTGCTTCCAGAGCGGGTCGTCNAAGTGATAGCGGNCCTCGAGGTTCTTGATGATCTGAGNTGGNAGCTTCTTTTCGCGGGAGAAGGGCCCCGATGGAAGCAGGCGCATCATGAAGAAGGTAGCGGATGCGACAATGAGGACGACAAGAATCATCGAGAGCACACGTCGCAGAATGAACTTGAGCATAAGACCTCCATAAATAAAACTGGGGGCGGCTCTCCAGCTTCGACAGGAGGGCCGCCCCGCTTCTTTTCCTGTCTAGATCGTGTGTGCCGCCGTCAAGATGTTTCTGACAGCTATCCCATGTAGGCGGTCTTCCAGTCGACAAATCCCAGCGTCGACTGGTAGAAGTTCTTGACGTGCTTGGTAATGAGCACTGGGTTCGTGTAGAAGTAGATTGGAATAATGGGGAAGTCTGTCATGAGGATCTTCTCTGCGTCATGCAGCGTCGCCATACGTGCCGCCGGGTCAACAGTGGCCTTTGCCTTTGCGATGAGAGCATCATACGTCTTGTTGGCGTAGCCAGTGCCGTTGTTTCCACCATCCGTGACCCACATGTCCAGGAACGTGTTGGGGTCCATGTAGTCACCGATCCAGCCTGCACGAGCAACCTGGTAGTTGAGGTTGTTGCGGTCATCCAGGTAGACGCCCCACTCTTCCACCTTCAGAGTACAGGTGATACCAAGGTTCTTCTTCCACATCTGCTGGATCGCCTCGGCGATGGATTGGTGTGCGTTGGAGGTGTTGAAGAGCAGGGTGAAGGTAGGGAATCCCTTGCCTCCTGGATATCCTGCGTCTGCCAGCAATTTCTGCGCAGTTGCAATATCGTTGTCCTTGTAGAATGTACCACCAACAGTGCGGAAGTCGCTGCCGGCAGCCGCGTCTGCAATGCCACCGGGAACAAAAGCCAGCGCAGGAATCTGACCGCCCTTCGTGACGGACGTCGTGATGGCCGCGCGGTCGATGGCCAGATTCAAGGCTTTGCGAACGCGGACGTCGTTGAACGGCTTCTTGGTAACATTCATCTGATAGTAGTAAGTTCCAAGGTACGGAAGGATTTGTGCATCACCTGAGGCGACCAGCTTGGGCAACTCTGCAATGGGTACAGTGGACCCTACATCCATCTGACCGCTCTGGAACATGGACAGAGCCGTCGACTCATCCGTGACCATGAGGTACGTGATCTTCGTAAGTTTGACAGCAGCCTTGTCCCAGTAAGTCGGGTTGTTGACAAAGGTCATCTTGTCGTTGTGTGACCACTGCGTGAGCGTGAACGGTCCATCGGTGACGTAGTTCGTCACATCGGCGGCCCACTTGTCATTTGTGCTGACAACAGCCTTGCAGACCGGCATCAGGGTAGGGAACGCCGTCAGGTTGAGGAAATAGACGGTGGGCGATTCAAGATCAACCTGGAGCGTCTTGGCATCCAGCGCCTTGACACCGACGTCCTTGCTGGGGTCGATTTCTTTCGCCATGTCTGCAACGGGGACATCCTTGCCCCCCTCTTTCTTTGTAAGAGGATTGCCTTTGGCATCGACAGCCTGAACATAGTACTTGCTACCGACCTTGATGGACGTGTTGAATGCCTGACCACCACGCACGTAGTAGAGCTGATAGGCGTACACAGCAGCCAGTTCCGGGCTGAGAGCGCGAATCCAGGCATACTCAAAATCGTATGCGGTGACAGGTGTTCCGTTCGTCCAGGACGCATCGCGAAGCGTAAAGGTATACGTCTTCAGGTCCGCAGAGATCTTCCAACTCGCCGCAATCGCCGGCTGTGGCATATTCTTGTTGTCGATACGTGTCAATCCGTCAAAGGTCTGCAGTATGATATTGGCTTCCGGAATGCCCTGAGAAAGGGCTGGATCGATCGTGGCGGGCTCAGTTCCCAAGTTGTACGTTACCTCCTGCACGTTGCCTTTGCTTGTGGTGCAAGAGACGGTCCCCAAAAGAGCGACAGCAAGGAATACTGATATCAGGACAAACGAAAATGCCTTTCTCATATAATAGCCTCCCCTTTTGCAACACAATTTGTCGCTCACGCAACACTTTTTAATGGTATCAGCTGGCGAAAAAAATACAATGGACCCGAACCAGGAGACCCATTCCCTCTGTCGATCAACACTGCGATATGGAGAAGCGTCGTTCTTCGTGACCAGCGCTTCTCCATGTTGTTAATTCCAGCTACTTGCCCTTCGCTTTTGAAACCAGCGGAGCAGGCTCTGGAGAAACATCCTTGAAGAGCTCTTTGATGGTGCCGAGACTTCCCATGAGGGCGCTGCTCTCGTACGGCAGGAAAACCTTGTTAGATGGGTTTGCGCTAATGGCTTCGAGCGTCTCCATGTACTTCAGCGCCAAAACGTCCTGGGAGGCGCCACCCTCGTGGATGCCCTGAAAATACGCAATCGTCCCTTGTTTGCGAGCGTTCGCGACTGTAATCAATGCCTGTGCCTCACCCTCAGCATTGAGGATCCTCTGCTGCCGAGCGCCCTCGGCACGAAGAATCGCTCCCTGTTTCTCTCCTTCAGCCTTGTTGATCTCGGCTTCCTTGAATCCTTCGGCTTCGAGAATGACGGCACGTTTGCTACGCTCGGCCTTCATCTGCCGCGTCATGGCCTCGAGGATCTCAGCCGGCGGGTTCACCGACTTGATTTCTGCACGTGTAACCTTGACGCCCCATGGGTCCGTAGCAACGTCGACGATCTGGGTCAGCTCGTTGTTAACATTCTCGCGTGAGACCAGAAGCTCATCGAGGTTCAGACTGCCCGAGATATTGCGAATAGACGTCATCGTAAGCTTGAGGATGGCCTCGTTGAGATTGCGTACCTCATAGACCGACTTCACAGGGTCCGTGAGATAGTAGTACAGAACGATGTCGATGCTCGTAGGAACGTTGTCCTTTGTGATGACGGCCTGGGGTGGATAGTCCCACGCCTGTTCTCGCAAGTCGACGACCGCCCTCACACTGTCGAGGATGGGGATCAGGAAATGCAGGCCGGGCNTCAGCTCCCGGCTGAATTTCCCGAGGCGCTCGATGATGACTGCAGTACTCTGGCGAACAATGATGATGTACCGCAGAGCGAAGATGAAGACAACCACAATGCCGACCAGCCACCAGACAATGGACCAGTTCAAACCGAATGGCATGAGTACCTCCTATTCCTTTCTCACAGTTAAGGTGACGCCTTCGATCGAGACTACGACAACCTTGTCGCCAACGGCGGCCATGGCTGTCTCATCATTGAGAATGGCTCTCCACGTCGTGCCCTTCAGCGCCACGCGTCCCGCATCGCCAGCTGCGATAGCCATGACGACGCTGGCCGTCTTGCCTATCATCTCTTCAGTATTCGTTCGCATCTTGGAACCACCCCTCAATAAACGCGAATTGATGTAACGCCCAACGAGTGCAATGAGCGCAAACGATACCAGGAAAAACACAAGGAACTGCACTGACGTGTTGAACCCGGCCCATGAAAACAAGAGCGCAGCGATGGCCCCACCCGAGAACCAGATCAACAGATAATAAGGAAGCATGGCGTCCGCTACTGCACACGCAATTGTCATTGCTATCCAGAAACCGACCATAAGCACCTCCCGGAAACGGAAACCCTTTGGTTGCGTTGTGCTGATCTTATTTTACTATCATGCACATACAGTTCAATAGAAGAGCGGCGAAATCGCGTGGATCGGTCCGCGACGCACGCTACACTTTCTTCAGCTGGGCGTACTGCGCAGCCAGCTTCTTGATACCAACCTTCTTGAAATCGATGACAACGTACTGGTCGTTGCCGTCGTAGAACACCTCCAGCACTTTCCCGCTACCAAAGATGTTGTGCATGACCGTGTCGCCCTCGATGAGCTCGGGTCGCTCGCGAGACGATACTCCGGCAACCTTCTCCCTGGTCAGTTCCATCTCTTTGATGAAACGTGACGGCTCCTGGAATCCCGAGCCGTAGTAGCTGGTGCGCTGTGTGCAGTAAGTTATCGAGAGTTCCTTGCGCGCGCGCGTGCATGCCACGTAGAACAGCCGTCGCTCTTCTTCGATGTCGGCACTGCTGTCCAATGCCCGGCGGTGGGGGAAGACCCCTTCCTCGGCACCGACGACGAACACGTCACTGAACTCGAGACCCTTGGCCGAGTGCGCCGTGATGAGCAAGACACCTCTTCCCGTCCCCGGCTTCATGCTGTCCTGGTCCTGCATGAGCGCCACCTGCGACAAGTAGGCCCCCAGCGAGCGGTCCTCGCTCATCCGGTCGAACTCATCGACCGTGCGCATGAACTCCCCGAGATTCTCACGTCTCGACTGCAGTTCAAAGTCGCCTTCCTCNCCTTCGTCTTTGTACTGTTCGAGAAGTCCCGACGAGGCAAACACGAGGTTGGCAGCTCCTATCGCAGAATCGCTGGACGAACCGATATGCACGATGAGATCGACGAATGCCTCGAGCTTATCCCTGGTCTTCCCGCTCTTGGCCTGCCCGATCCAGTCGGGCAATGCCATGAACCACGACGTGCCATGCTCGGCCGCCAGCTGCTTCAGTTCGGACAGGCTCTTGTCGCCGAACCCCCGGGAAGGCCGGCTCACAGCCCGCTCGAACGCAAGGTTATCGCTGGGATTGAAACCAAGCCGGAGATACGCGAGAACGTCCTTCACTTCCTGTCGTTCGTAGAACTTCAACCCACCGACAATCTGATAGGGGATACTCGACGCGAGCAGCGCTTCCTCAATAGCACGAGACTGGCTGTTCATCCTATAAATGACTGCCATGTCTCCATAGCTGGCACCATTCCTAGCCAGCGTCTCGATGCTCGAGGCGACGAAACTGGCCTCTTCCTCCGGCGTCAGAGCTTCGAACAGACGCACGGGAGTACCTGTTCCGTTGTTCGTCCAGAGCTTCTTTGCAAAACGCGTCCGGTTGCGTGCCACCAGCGAATTCGCAGCATCCAGAATACTCTGCGTCGACCGGTAGTTCTGCTCGAGCTTGACTACCGTGGCGCCGGGGTAATCCTTCTCAAACCCAAGAATGAGTTTGCTGTTCGCCCCACGGAACGCATAGATGCTCTGGTCGTCGTCACCGACAACCGTGACGTTGCCGTGCATCTTCGAAAGCCGCTTGACCAGTTCGTACTGCATTTTGTTCACATCCTGATACTCGTCCACCAGAACATGCTCGAACTTCGAGCTGTAGCGCTCCTCAACCTCCGGACACTTGTCGAACAAACGGATGACCAACGCGATGAGATCGTCGAAATCCAGCAGATTCCCTTGCTGGAGACGCTTCTGATAGAGCTTGTAGACAGTCGCCGCCGCCTTCTCGATGTAGCTGTAGCCATAGTCAGAGAGCTCTTCGGGACCAACAAGATTCGACTTCGCGTCGGAAATGCGATAGACGATCTTCTGTGGCTCGTAGGTCTTCGGGTCCATGTTCAGCTCCTTGAGGACCTGTCGTACGAGACGCGTGCGGTCATCTTCGTCGATGATGACGAACCTGTTCGTGTAGCCTAGCCCAAGTTTCTCGATCTGCTCTCTCAGGATGCGGCCGCACAGCGAGTGAAACGTTCCGATCCAGAGTCCCTTCCGGGACAGATCGGTCCCAATGAGCGCGTCGACGCGTGAGCGCATCTCGCCTGCTGCCTTGTTGGTGAACGTGACGGCCATGATGTGCGATGGGGCAATGCCACGCTTGGCGATGAGATACACGAGCTTGTAGGTGATGACCCTGGTCTTGCCCGAGCCCGCCCCCGCAAGCACGAGGCAGGGACCCGTGCATTCCTCAACGGCCCTGAGCTGCTGCGGGTTGAGGTCTCCCGCAAAGTCCAGAGGCATCAGACGGCCCCGCCGACGGTGAGAGTCAGAAGCACCAGGACACCAACCCCGAGCAGCGTCGGCAGGAGATAGAGAGCAAGTGCCTTTACCGTGCTCTTCTCATAGAAAAACCGGACCGCCAGGACTCCCATGATGAGCATATACAGGACGGCTCCATAGGCGAAGACATCGAGAACGATACCGCTGGCAACACCAGCCATGAGTATCCCGACCACACGGAGAGCCGCTCCCACCAGCCCGGAAAAGCTGAGGGCAACGTACATGTATGGAGCCACAGTGCGCCGCCATACAAGTTGCGCCACGGTGTCGATGACAACCACCGACAACATCACGAGAAAGAAGGGCTCGGTCACAAACGTCCAGAACGTCCCCGGAGCTTGCTGCACCTGCGTAATGGCGTCTGTCATCTGGTTTGTGAGACCGACGGACTTCAGGAGGCCGACGACATCCATGAGGCGAAAGCTCATTGCATCGATGACGCCTGTCAGCAGCAAGGCAACCAGAGCCGCGAGCACCGACGGATGCTCACGAATCCGGCGCATGCCCTCGGCGGGGTGTCTCACAAACAGGAACAGCAGATCGATGAAATATCCCACGCCTATCTCCTTTTCATGTGCAGCGACGATCGAAGGGTACAGTCGACCGACATCTACGTGCCTGTCACGGAGCGCGTGGTTCAGTATACCGAGGAACCAGCCCCAGCCAACGGTGACCGCCGAGGTCGAGCGTCACATCTTGTTGACACGCCGTAAGCTAGGCTCATACTAAAAAAAGACGAGCAGGCGCATCGGAGGTGCCAAGTGCTGTTCGACACGATCTTTGTCATATCATCAGCGATCATTATCGCCCGGAACCTGTTTTCTAAGCAGGGCAAGATTGGCATATCCCTTCTGGCAATCGGCTTGTCTGCACTCCTGACGGCCTCGCTTACGCCGTATTACGTCAGCTTCATCAGGCTCCCGAATCAAGGCCTTGCTACTGTCGCCTATTACATCGTAACCTATCTGCTCTTGTACGTTCTGATTGCCGTTCCCGCGGTCATCCTTTCATCGATCATCAAGATCGCCATCGCAGGACTTCTGTTGGGACTGGTGATGCATCTTCTGCCTGTTTCCCTCTCGGCCGGTCTCGTGAGCAAGAGCCGCATCTATCCCCTAATGGCACCCCTGTTTGCCAGACTCCCTCCGATCAATGTCCAGGCTCTGGGAAGCTGGCTCCGCAATCTACTGCCCGGAAGCCGCTAGGGTAGGGGACCTTCAGGAACCCCGGCGCTGCACCTTGTCGCGTGTGCCGGGTTCCACGTGAACGACAACCTCCTCAACAGTTGGGACAGACGCCTTAATGCGCTTCTCGACTTGCTCGGCAAGCTCGTGCCCTGACGCGACGGAGATGGTTGGCAGAACGTCGAGATGAAGGTCGACGGCGAGATCGCTTCCCTCGAACCGTGTGCGGATGCTGTGCGCATCCTGGACTCCTGGAACCGACTCCGCCGCAGCCCTGATGTTCTCCACCACGTCCTGGTCCGCGCTTCGACCAATCAGAATGTTGATGTTCGGCAGGAGGATACCAAGAGCGAACCTGATGATCAANACAGCAACGATGACCGTGATGATGGGGTCGAGCACCGTCCACCGCTGCCCGCCGACGACGACAGCGGTGATGCCCACGAACGTGCCAAACGAGGACATCGCGTCGGAACGGTTTTCCCAGGCGTTCGCGACAATGCCCTGGTTGTTCAGCCTCGTTCCCCATCGGAGGTTGTAGTAATACAGATACTCCTTGCATACTGCGGTGACAAGNGCTCCAGCCATCGCAATCCATGTGATTTCGTATCTCAGGCCGTGGTTGAGGATTTGGTCGATCCGAATGACCCCCGATCGGATGAAACTCGCGCCGACTCCGACCAATATCAGGCCAAAAGCTGCAGCCATAAGCGTCTCGACACGCTTGTGGCCATATTGATGGTCTGCGTCCGGGGGTTTGGCCGCGATACGCAGGCTGACAAGGAGAAGGATGTCGGTTACAAAGTCTGACGCCGAATGTACTCCGTCTGCCAGAACGGCCTGGCTGTGGCCGAAGTAGCCTGCCAGAACCTTCAGAAGCGACAGGCCCAAATTTGCCCCTGCCACCCTCCACGTGATCCTTGCCCCTGTCTGGGCACGCTCAGCATCACTCAGCCCTGTCATTGTCATATGTCCTCTCGCATCGTATCGGTGTGGAGGTCCCGCGGCAATGCCGCTGCAGTGACTGCCCGACTGTCCTCGTCTGATCCTCTCTGACGTGTGTCCTTGCTTGGGCACACGCTCGAAGTATAGGTTCGTGCATCTGCCTGTCAACAAGAAAACATTGTATGCACGCGAACTGAAACTGGAGGCTGTTGCGCCGACAGTCGCCTCCACTAGCACCGAGATTGTCTCACAGTCCCTCGTTGACAACTGGCCCAGCGCCCGCTAGGCTATGGTTATAGATGTACGCGCTGCGTGAGCCGAGTCACCAAGACCGTTTGCCACTGGGAGGAACGATGGATGACAAGTTTGCACGAGAGGGTCTGACCTTCGATGATGTCCTGCTGATTCCCGGAAAATCGGACGTCCTGCCGCACGACGTCGATCTCGGGACGCAGCTGACGCACTCGATCCACCTGAACATCCCAATCGTCAGCGCCGCTATGGACACTGTCACCGAATCCACGATGGCAGTAGCAATGGCACTGGAAGGTGGCATTGGCTTCATCCACAAGAACATGCCCATCGAACGCCAGGCTGCAGAAGTCGCCACTGTCAAGTCCATTTGCATACACACACCTTCCTCCATAGCTCACCTTGATCCGCGGCAGACTATTCTCGAAGCGCACGATCTGCTGGAGCGGTTCAACATTTTCGCACTGCCACTCATGGAAGGGCGCCGTCTGATCGGCCTCGTCACTCCCTCAGATCTTGCTTTTGAAGAGCCATCGACTCTTCTCTCGCAGCTCCTCCACGCGAGCTCGAAGATCGCAATCCCGTCAGGCCTGGATGCGCCCGGCCTCTCCACATATCTTGTAAAGTGGGGGATACGGGAACTTGCCTTGGCCGATGCAGATGGCCGATTGGCCGGTTTTGCGACAATCGACGAGATTACGCNGACGCTGGCATCTCCCGAGGTTGTGACAGACGACAGGGGCAGACTGCTTGTCGGAGCTGCAGTCGGTGTGGCAACCGACCTGCTCGCACGAGCCCGCTCGCTCGTCGAAGCAGGGACAGACCTGCTCGTACTCGACAGTGCTCATGGTCATTCCCTTGGCATCGTCAGAGCTGTAGCGCTCCTCAAACAGGCATTCCCCGTCGTCCCCGTCCTGGCGGGCAACGTGGCGACACCGGAAGCTGTCCGCGACCTGGTCATCGCCGGAGCTGATGCGGTCAAGGTCGGCATAGGTCCGGGTTCGATCTGTACGACCCGTATCATAGCGGGGGTCGGCATGCCCCAGATAACCGCCATCTACGAGTGCGCCCAGGAGGCCCAGCGTCATGACGTTCCCATCATTGCCGACGGAGGCATCCGGTACTCCGGCGACATAGCAAAAGCTCTTGCAGCCGGAGGTAACACCGTCATGCTCGGCGGTCTTCTCGCCGCCACCGTCGAAAGCCCGGGCGACGTCGTCACGGCAGGGAACAGACAGTATAAGACCTACCGCGGCATGGGATCGCTTGGCGCAATGGAGCAGGGAAGCAGCGACCGGTACTTTCAGGATACCCGGTTCAAGCTGGTGCCTGAGGGTATTGAGGGCCGCATTCCCCTGAAGGGATCGGTCCACGACGTCCTGTATCAGTTGATGGGCGGGCTGCGAGCCGGCATGGGCTATTGCGGCACACCAACAATCGACCTTCTGCGAAGTGAATCCCGNTTTGTCCGAATCACAGGGGCAGGGCTTCGCGAGTCTCACCCCCATGACGTCGACATGACAAACGAGAGCCCCAACTACCACGCAGAATGAATTCCACAGCAAAGCACGAGCTTGTTCTCATCCTGGACTTCGGCGGTCAGTACACGCAGCTCATTGCACGCCGAGTTCGCGAACTTCACGTTTTTTCCGAGATCATCCCGTTCGACACACCACTGGATAAGCTGACCGCGAGGAACCCAAAGGCGATTATCCTCTCCGGCGGTCCCGCCAGCGTTTACGCCGCNTCTGCCCCTGTCTGCGACACAGCCNTTTTCGAAGTCGGTGTACCGGTCCTTGGCATCTGTTATGGAGCCCAGTTGATGGCCAGACTGCTTGGAGGGTCCGTTGAACACGCTCCAGCAGGCGAGTATGGAAAGACAACTGTCCAACTGGACGAGACTTCTTCTCTGTTTCGCGGTCTTCCGGCCGAGACCTCCTGCTGGATGAGCCACACCGATCGTATCGGGACGATTCCCCCGGAGTTCCGGACCACTGCATCGACCCCGGCATGTCCCATTGCCGCCATGGAAAACCCAGACCGACGACAATATGGCATACAGTTCCACCCCGAGGTGGTTCATACATCCGTCGGCCGCGACGTCCTGCAACACTTCCTTTTCGACGCGGCAGGCTGCTCAGGCGACTGGACGATGTCCGGTTTCGTGGACGATGCCATCCAGGACATCCGTTCGAGAGTAGGTCATGAGCGTGCGCTCTGTGCTCTCTCGGGTGGTGTCGACAGCTCGGTCGCAGCGATGCTGGTGCACCGCGCCATCGGCGATCGCCTCACGTGCGTGTTTGTGGATACCGGGCTGCTCAGGGCCGGAGAGGGCGACCGTGTCGAATCGATGTTCCATCGCCGTTTCGATATGCCTCTTGTGCGCATGGATGCCTCCACACGGTTCTTCACGTCGCTGAAGGGTGTCACGGAACCCGAGAAGAAACGCAAAGCGATAGGCGCGGCTTTCATCGACTGCTTTGCCGAGCAGGCGCGTGCCATGCAGGGCATCCCGTTTCTCGTCCAGGGGACACTGTACCCGGACGTCATCGAATCCGGAAGCTCCGTCGCCAGCACCATCAAGAGTCACCATAACGTTGGTGGCCTCCCTCCAGATCTCTCATTCTCGCTCATCGAACCACTCCGACTGCTGTTCAAGGATGAGGTGCGCGACCTCGGCCGCGCTCTGGGACTTCCAGAAGAACTTGTGGACAGACAGCCGTTCCCGGGTCCTGGTCTGGGCGTCCGTATCCTTGGTGAGGTGACACCAGAGAACGTTGACATCCTGCAGCGCGCGGATGCAATCGTCGAACGAGTGATGAGAGCATCTGGATGGTATACGAAGGTGTGGCAGTCGTTCGCAGTACTTCCTGGCATTCGAACTGTCGGCGTCAAGGGTGACGAACGGACGTATGTCCATACGGTTGCTCTTCGCATCGTCGAGAGCAGCGATGGCATGACCGCCGACTGGGTACGGCTTCCTGCGGATGTGCTCGAGGAGATATCTCACACGATTACCAGCGAACTGCCTGAGGTCAACCGGGTGGTCTACGATATCACGTCGAAACCCCCCTCCACGATCGAGTGGGAATAGAGCCAAGGACAGCAGTCGAACACTGCCTACGTGACCGTCATATCGCCTCTTCAGATGTCGGGATACCCAGTTATCTGCTGAATTTCGCGATAAAGCGGCTGCAGCGAGGGATAGATGCGCTTGTAGACGCGCGTGTAGAGCTCATGGTAGATGCGGGACGCCTCGGGACGTGGAAGAAAGGTACTGTCCCAGTGAACCATATGCTGCGCCGCCTCTTCATGTGTAGCATAGACGCCGATCCCGACGAAACCGTTGATGGCAGCGCCCAGACCCGACGTCTCATAGGTCTCGCTTCGCACCACCGGTCGATCGAACAGGTCTGCGGTGATCTGGCAGATGGCGTCGCTCTGCGAACCCCCTCCTGACACCATGACCCGATTCACCTTCCGCCCACTTTTGCGCTCGATGCGCTCGACCCCTTCGAGCAAGGCATAGCCGATGCCTTCGATAATTGCTCGATAGATGTGCGATCTCGTGTGCACATCGCCAAACCCGATCATGGATCCCTTGGCCTCGGGCATCTTCAGTCCGGGACCCCAGTATGGCTGGAGCATCAGTCCCTGCGATCCTGGCGGCACATCCTCCAGATGCTCGTTCAGCACAACCTCGGGGGAGACGCCTCGCTCTCGTGCTTCCACGGCTTCGCGAGCGGCGAATTCCTTCTTGAACCAGGTTACCATCCAGTAGCCACGAAATATCGCGATCTCGGGATTGAAGCTTCCTTTGACACTGGCTGGATAAGGCGGCATGAACGGGATCGACTCATAGTACCTCCGTGACGTGGTCTGGGCGGTGGCAGTCGTCCCGAAGCTCAAGCTGATACTTGTCTCGTCGACACAGCCGACGCCCAGTGTCTCGCATCCTTTGTCGGAGCCAGCGGCAATGACCGGTGTTCCTTCAGGAATACCTGTCTCACGTGCCGCTTCCGCTGATACTGTGCCCATCTGCCCGCCGGCATCCACAAGCTCGGGCATCTGGTCCCGACGTGCGCTGAACATGTGCCACCGCCAGCTGTTGTCACTGCGGGGCCAGCTACGTGCAGCATAGTCAAACGGGGTGTGGCCTATCTGCGATGCCACCGAATCGACGTACCGTCCCATCAGTCGGAAGGAGAAGAACCCCGACAACAACAGCCACTTGCTGGTACGTGCCCACAATTCGGGCTCGTTCTCCACCATCCAGTTGTCTTTACCCTGACGTCGCGTAATCTCGGCGGCCATTGTCATGCCTGTCACCTTGAACTGCAGTCGGTCCACGAGAGGCATTGGTTTGTCACAACGAGCCATGCGCTGATCCAGCCAGACAATGGCAGGGCGCACAGGGACTCCGTTGGCATCCATAGGAACGACCGTATCACGCTGCGTGGTCACCGCGACAGCTCCGATGCGGCTCCACAGCTCAGGCGACTCTCCCCTTAGTCGCTGCAGCGCCGTGCATGTGTCACGCCAGTAGCCTTCGGCCTCGTGCTCGGCATATCCAGGTACCGGTGAGAAATAGGGCTCGAATTCTACCTTCTGCTTGGTGACCAGGTGACCACAGTCATCAAACAACAGGCCTCGGACGCTCTGTGTGCCACAATCAATCGCCAAAACGAGACGGTCTCCCATCGCAATCCTCCCCTCCAACCGGGTCCGGCGGACCCGCCGCCACTATGCGAACTATGCGTACCGCGACAGGACCTCGGCCACCGGTGGAATAAAGTCCTTCTTTCGAGAGAGTACTCCATCGAGGACGGTATGGCTATCTTCCATGCGCACGTCAAATGCCTCTTCAAACGCCTCGACAGGACCGACGACGATCAGATATGATCTCCTGCTCAGAGGATCCGTGGCCAGAAATGCCACCATGGAGAGCCCCATGCGTGCCCGTACATCCAGCATCGCCTGCTTGAATTCCGACTCCCGTTCCCGAATACGGTCGAACGAGAACACGACATCCTGAGAGACGCCGATGCGCGTGTCAAAGAGGTCGAATTCCTTAAAGTCCCGCATCAGAACTTCTATCGCAGGAAGATCCTTGAACATTACGGAACCGTTCTGAAGCAGCTCGAGGCCATAGGCTTCCGCGTCGATGCCAATGGTGGCCGCGAGTCG